>OIXA01000810.1_pt1 | contig 42809 bp, 59 predicted proteins | sample 1587721 | NCBI WGS metagenome assembly OIXA01 (sample SAMEA3888900, study PRJEB22519) | human gut metagenome | biome: human gut; feature: human-associated habitat; material: faeces | place: Denmark | collected 2013
TAATAAAACCAGATTTGAGTATGTTTAATAAGTTGTATCTTAAGTCGTTGGAAGAATTTAAGTTACAACCGATATACAAAGATTTGATTGAATTATATTACTTCTTCAAAAAGTCTAAAATGATGTATAGACTTTCTATAGATTAGTTTAATCTGTAGTTTTCTAGCTTATTTTCAAATACTTCATATATAAAGTATTTCAATTTTTAAATTATATAATAATATAATTTAGTATAAAACATTATAAAATAAGTACATTATAAATATTTATACGTATATAAATATGGCAGATATTGTTAATAATGAATATGAGAAAATATTAAAGACATATACTAATATATTTGATTTTTCACGTTATGATAGATTATCATATGATAATGAAAATAAAAAAGTTGCTAATATTGCATCAGATGAACACCAAGTAAATAATGACTTTTATAGAAATTATGGTACATATAGACATGATATAAATGCAGAAGAATATATTGTTAAGGAAAATGAGACATATTTTGATAATAATGAGCTAAATGACTATTATTATGATTATGATCATTTTCAAAAATATAAAGATCCTAATAATACAAATAAAACATATAATGCAATGTAGTTTGCTGGGTGTGTACTTAATCCTGTATTCGCGACTAATGCAAATGAAGCATCATTGGAGGATATTTTTGTAGAATATGGATATGAATATTTAAAGGCATTAAATGATTCATATATAGCATAGGACAATTATAAAGGATTATATTTTTTTGATAACAGCAGTGAAAACAGTTATTCTATAATGCCTATAGGATATGAATATATTAATTATGATGAAGAACAGAAAAATAAAGAAATAGAAGATAGAACAGAAACAGTAGAATATGATGGAACATATGTACCTACTGTTTAGGAATTGCTGTCTGGTAATTTATATATTGTTATTTCTAGTGGAAATTTGGATTACTGTAGGAAAGTTTATTTCAATAATAAGTATATGCCTACATTGTTTATAAATGATGATAAATTAAAATCGAAAACTGATCAATATGTCATAAATGATTAGCAACCGTTAAAATTATGTGATATAATGTTATATTAGAGATTAGGTTGTCTAATTAGATGGGAATCTATTTTTGATATAAAATTAACAACAGACTTTAAAACACAACTTAAATCTCTTATAAAAAAAATATATAAGACAAACGATAATACCGATAATACAGAAGTAAAGTTAGAAGAATATGCAGATTCTGTTTTTATAGTTCCTTTCTATAATGTTTAGATAATAGTTAAAGATGAAGAAGATTATAATAATAAAGATAAAGAGCGAATAATAGATGTTGTCACAGGTTCAAATTATGATAATTTTTCATCTAAGAATATCCCTATATTATATAATACAGAAGATGAAATAAATTTAAACAATAGTGATACACATATAATTACTCACGATACTAATATTACAAATATAGTATCAGAAAATATAGCAAATTTTGAATCTTATAAAAAACCAATATTTAATTTGATTATTAAAGCTTCTTATGCATTAGCAGTGAAAGGTTTTACAAATAAATAGGAGTCAAAATATAATTTATATTGGTATAAGATTGTTAAACAATAATATAGTATATATAAATTTACTTTATCTAAACAATACTAATAAATAATTATATAAAATAAAACGAGTTTCGTATTTTAGAGAAATGGAAAGTAAAAAAGTATTATTGGTATTGGATTGGTCTAACCTTTTATTCAGATCATTATTTATGAATAGTCTGTATGGTTAGGTTAATGGTTATAATAGAATTGAAGATGTACGTTCATTTATGTATAAATTTACAACAGATGTATGTTCAATTCTTAACATATTTAAACCAACAAACGTAATTATCGCAACAGATTCACAGCATGCATGGCGTAAAGATGTATTACCAGGTGATGATTTAAATCCTGGATATAAATCAAATAGAAAGAAATCAGAGTCAATTAATTGGGATAATATATTTCAGTGTTCTGACGATCTTCTTAAGATCTTATCAAAAAATTCTATGCATGTTGCTAAAGTTGAACATTGTGAAGCAGATGATATTGCAGCAATGTGTAAAGAAATTGTTTTTGAGAAATATCCAAATTACAATGTTATTATAGTAAGTGCAGATGCTGATATTAGATAGCTGATTGATTTTAATCCTATAACACATCAATATTGTATCGTCTATAATACAACAGGTAAAGGAAAAGGAAGTAAAAGACATATTTATGTTCCTGAATCATTTGAAACATGGTATAATACAGCAGATTCAAATTTTGATATTTTCTTTGAAAATGAAGATATGTCAAAAACATACATTAAACAATTACTTCAAGCAAATACAATAATGGAATTATCTGTACAGAATCCTAATGATGTTGTGCTTGATAAAATTTTCTGTGGTGATGATGGAGATTGTGTTCCTTCATTTTATAACTGGTATAAAGATGGACGTAAAGTAAGAATTACTCCTGGTAAGGAAAAGAAAGTCCGTGAAATAATAGGTATCAACACTGTACAGGATTTGGTAGATTCTGAATATAAATTGAAACCAGTATTTGAGAAGGTATGTAAACGTGATATAAATGATATTGATTTCAGCGATCGATTAATGCGTCAACGTGTATTAGTAGAACTTAATAGTAAATTATTTCCTGAATATATACAAGATTATAAAGAATCATTGGATTATATGATTGGTGATATTCCATCTGAAAGTTTTTGGAATCTTAAATCACAAGTATTGCTTAAGGATACACAATATGAAGGATATGATAAGAAGAAAGCAATTGAAGCAGAAATCTTTAAAGGTATGGATAAGTACATAAATTCAGATGGAACAGTAAAAACAGCAAATGCATTATTTGAATAATTATGGATAATTTAGAATTAAATGAAGAGTTTTTCAAAAACAGAAAATTAAAATCATTTATAAGAGTCGGACAAACATTTGTTGATATAAAGCAAACAATTGGTTTTAGTTTTATTAATGATCCCGATGGATATATTATAATTCAATTTGTTTATGATTCAGGAAGAGGATTAAATGCATTTCTACGTGATAGAAATGATTTTTCACAATTTCTTTTGGAATTAGATCCTTTTATTGATGATCCTAATGCTTTAGTATCAATAGATTCATTTATAGATGAAATTGAAAAAGACTTTGGTATTGATAAACCAAAGAAAACAAGGAGAGCAAGAAATAAAAAAACAGAATAAAAATAAAGAGGTATAGAATTTTGGTTTCTATACCTCTTTAATTATTTATAATGAATTATTATTCATAAATGTAATAAGTCTTACTACCTTTATCTGTTAATGCGTCATATGCAGGTTTTGTAACCCATGCTTCATCAGACTATATTATAGTAGTAACATTTCCACCAATGTTATTAGTAGTTATTGTACCTATACCTTCTAAATTAGCTAATGTTATACTTACATATGCATTTCCATCTTTATCAACTTTAACAGGTACATTTAATGTTGTACCATTCTTTGATAAAGTATAACCAGTTTTAATACCACCTAATACACTTCCAGTTGCAGTTGGTAATACATAAGCTACTGGATTTCCATTTGCATCTGTTACAGGTTTTGATGGAGTATAACCTAATGCTGATGTAATAGCAGCTTTTGTAATCTCTACATAAGCATTATTACTACTCATATCAACTTTTACTTTTGAACCATTATTACTAAATCCTGTACAAATACCACCAAGTGTAGAAGTCCCTGCAGTAGGTAATGCATAACTATATCCACCTTTAATAGCTGTTTCAGTAAGAGTTACATATGCATTTCCTGTGCCATCAACCTTTACATGTATATTATTACCATTATCTTTATAACCAGTTTTAATACCACCAAGTCCAGATTGATTTGCAGTTGGTAATGTATATGAATATGCTCCAGTTACTGCAGAATTTGTAAGTGTTACATATGCTGCACCATTTGTATCAACAGAAACAGGTAATTGCTTACTTGCATTCGCACCTGTTGGTGTATATCCGGTTTTAATACCACCTAATTTAATATCACTTGCAACTGTTAATGTATATGCTTCTCCATTTGCATTTTGTGCAGCTGGTGTGAAGCCAAGTGCTTTCTTAATAGCAGTATCTGTAAGAGTAACATATGCTTTTTGTTCCGAAAGTTTTACCGCAACATTCTTTTCAGAATCAACATAACCTAATTTAATACCACCTAATGCTGTTGTTGTTGCAGCAGTGATAGCAGTTAAATAAGTATTTGATTGCTATGTTAATTTTGTAACTTTAGATTCAATATTATTTACACTTCCGTCAATAGCATCAAATTTACTATTATATGAATTAAACTATGGTGTAATATAATTATTCTTAAAGTTATTAATACTTGTATCTGTATATTGATTAGCTGCATCAATAGCTTCTTGCTTATTAGTTGCTAATAACTAAACTAATGTTGTAGTATCATTAATATTCTTTAAGAATTTTTCTACTTCCTTATATGTATTAATAGTACCATCTACATTTTCTGATGTTAATGCTATAAATTGATCTTTAAGATTTTTAAGATTTGCATTAGTAGTTGATAATCTTGTTGATAAATCATTTACAGAACCATCATACAACTTATCCTGATCGTCTACATAACGTTTAATTTTTGATTCAAATGAATTAAGGTCATCATTACTTACAAAATTATCGTTTAACTTATTATTAACTGTTGTTTCTAATGTTTTAATCTGTTGTGATAACTCAGATGTTTTTTTATCAACATGGTTTGTAATCTTTTGCCAGTATGTATTATCTACATATGTTTTGAGATCATTAACAGATTGATTTGTTTTGGAAATTTCTGATGTTATTTTCTAAGTTAATGTAGAATTTACATTATTAATTGCAGTTGATAATTTAGTAGATTCAGAATCAGTATAATTTGCTAATGATGAATTATATGAATCAATACGTTTAATAAGATTAGTATTAACAGAATCAATATTACCTTGTAAAGTAGTATTTGTTGTTTCAATACTCTTTGTTAATGTATTATTAACAGAAGTAATTCTATCATTTAATGTATTATAATTTGTATTAATCTTTTCTGTCAATGTATTATTAACAGAAGTAATTCTATCATTTAATGTATTATATTTTGTATTAATATCTTTTGTTAATGTTGTATTAACTGAATCGATTTTACCAGTAACTTCAATATAGCTTGCATTAACATGAGTCATTATATCAGACTTCACTTTGTCAACCTTAGTATTAAGATCTGATACGGCTTTATTATTATCTCTAATATAATCTGTTAAAGTTTTATTAACGTCATTTATATCAGTTGTAATACTATTTTTAAAGTCTCCATTAAGATAATTATAAATCTATGTGCTAGAATCATAATCAGCCTGAATAAAATCTTGTCTTAACTTACTGATAGAAGAATTAACATCTTTAAGATCTTTATTATATAAAGTATCAAATTTTTCATTATATTTTCTATCTACTTCAGTTACATTATCATTTACAACTTTAATTTCTTGTCTTAATGTATCAGTTGTATCAGAAATCTATTGATTAACATATCGTTGAATATTCTAAATATCTTCATTATGCTTATTAATCGTGTCTCCAATAGAAGATGATAAATTATTATACTTAAGTGTTATTAACTTATATAAACCGTCTGAAACATCATTAAATTGATGAACAATATAATCTGAAACATTATCAATTTTAGTGTTAAGTGTATTTGATCTTGTTGTGATATATTCAACAATAGCATCTGATGTATCATTTAAATAATGAACAATATAGTCAGAGGTATTATCAATACGAGTATCTAATCTTCCTACTTCTGTTTCAAATTTAGTTACAATCTTATTAGAAACATCTTCATTGATATACTTAACAATCTTATCAGATGTATTATCAATATATTTAACAATATTATTTGAAACATTATTAACATATGCAACAATCTTATTAGAAACATCATTATTAACATAATCTTTCAATAAATCAACTTTCTGATTAATATCTTTCTTGTTTTGATCTACTGTATTTGTTAATGTTGTAATCTTTCTGTTTATTGATGCATCCTGCTCATCAACATAATCTTTTAAATCAGTAATATTACTATTTGTAGTATCAAGATCTGTTCTTAATGCTGTAATTTTTCCATCTAATTTATCGTCTTGAATATCAATATAAGACTTAAATTTATTTGAAACATCCTAAATAAAATGAACAATATCATTTGATGTATTATATATCTTATTGATAATATCAGTAGAACCATCTAATATATAATCCTCAATATATTCTTTAAAACGTTGTAAGATAGAATCTGCATATGCTTTATCAGCAGCTGAATTGGTTTGTAATAATGCTGATAATGAATCTTTATTACTATATGCTTTTAAGAATTCTTCAATTTCTCTAAATGTATCTATAGCTGTAGTAACATCATCAGTACCTATAAGTCTATTTAATGCATTACTTACATCTATCAATTTAGAAGAAACATTTTCAATTCTTAGTTTTAATTTATTATCTTCTATATCTGAATAATTTTTAAGTGATGTATCAGATATTTTAACATAATCAACAATAGCATTAGATGTATTATCAATATAACCCCAAATTAATGCAGATGTATCGGAAATAACATCATGAATATCAGAAGAAACATTAGCAATATGTTTTGTAATCATATTAGATGAATCGACAACAAATTGTTTAAGATCTTTACTAACATCTGTTATTTGCTATTGTAAATTATCATCGCGAGAATTCATATCTTGACGAATATCATGATCTACATTTGTTATTTCTTCATGTAATGCATTATCTGCAGTTTCAAAATCAGTTCTGATACTTCTTTCTGTAGCATCAATCTTATTATCTAATCTATCTACCTCATAATTCATATCAGTTCTAAGATTATTAATACCGGTAGTTGCACGTAAATCTACATCTGTAATTGTTTCAGTTAAATCATGATTAACTTTATCAATCTTCCTATCTAATGTGGCATCTTGTGTATTAACATAATTTGTTAAATCAGCTAATCTATTTGCAAATTCCTGTTTAATCTCAGTATCATTCTTATCAATATAACTTACTAATGATGAATTGACAGTATTTAATTTATTATTAATTTCAATCTTCGCATTTTCAATATTAGCTGCACATAATCTCTCATGTGTAGTAATACGAGTATTTACTTGACTATCTAATGTTGAAATATCATTCTTTAAAGTACTATAACGTGTTTCGTTTTTAATATCCTGACTGATATTTTCTGAATCAACATATGATTTGAAATCATTTAATTTATTATCAACTTCAGTATTTAAATTAGTAATCTCATTATTAATCTCATTCTTAAATATTTCATTAGTTGCAATTAATTCAGTCTTTGCTTTATCAAGAGTAATATCAACTTCAGTGAATTTATCTTTTATTGTATTATCAAGTTCTGATTTAACGGTTTCTAACTTATTATTAAGAATCGTATCTGTTGCAGTTTTATAATTTTCAAATGCAACTGATAATGACGAATTCTAATTATTAACTTTATTATCAATTTTAGAAATTTCATTTTCAAGATAATTAATAGTAGATGAATTTGTAACATTAATACTTGTATTAACATTAGATATTAACTCATTCATTTCATTATGAAGCTTTGTATTGAATGAAGAGAATTTTGTTGAAACATCTGTTTTAAATTCGCTTATAGCATTATTAACATTAGTTTCAAAATCTGTTCTCTTATTTTCATAATCAGTAATAGCTGAATTAATAGTATTATTTAATTCTGTCTTATTATTATCTAATTCATTATGAAGTTTAGTATCTAACTGTAATAAATTATTGTTTAAATCAGTATCAGATGCTTTAACATAATTAAGAATAGAAGTGTCATTATCATGTACAGTATTACTTAAATCTGTTATCTTATTTGATAATGTATAATAAACATCATTTGCCTTATCAATAACTTCTTGACGTATTTCTGCATTCTGTGTATCTAATTTATTATTAAGGTTACTGTTTACAATATCAATTTTATTATCAAGTTCTGAATTTTGTTTCTTAATAAAATTAACAATAGATGTATCTTGTGTATTAATATAGTTATAAACTTCCTTATTTGTTGTAATCATGTTTTCAATATCAGCATCATGTGCTTTAACATAATTAACAATAGAGGTGTTATTTGTTTCTATAGTATTTTCAAGATCAGTCTTTACAGAATCAATCTTATTATTAATATTTGAAACTGATTGATTAATACTTGTATTGAAATCAGAAAGTCGTGAATCTACATAACTTACAATAGATGTATCTGCTAAATCAGATTTAGCTTGAATATTTGCATCTTGTAATGTAAAATGACTAAATGTAGAAGCATTGAACTTATCAACCTTTGAATTAATAGAAGAATCATTTGAATTAATTTTATTTGTTAATTCTGTATTGTATTTTTCTATTAAATTAATAATTGAAGCATCTGCAGATGTTAATGAATTAAGAATAGAACCATCTTTACTTTCAATAAGTGCTTTAAGTAATGTATCATTATTTGTTATGTAATTAAATAATGAAGAATTCGCAGCAACATAATTAATGATTGATGTATTTGTGTCATTAATCATATTAAGTAAATCCTACTTAACTGTACCATTAACATAATTAACAATAGATGAATCTTCTTTCTTAATAAAGTTAACAACAGAAGAATCATTTGCTTTACAATTATTTATAGCTTTAGTAATTTCTGTATCAATATAAGAACCTAATTTATGATCATTAGTATTGATATAATTAACAATAGATGATTCAGTTACATCAACTTTTGTATTAAGTTTCTTAATATCAATTCTAAGTTCATTATTAATAGTATCATTAATAATAGCTATATTATTCTTAATTGATGAATCAGCATTTAATACATAATTCAGAATTGATGAATCTTGTGTTTCTAATTGTGTTTTTACTTTAGAAATTTCATTATTCAATTTTGTTTCAAGATCATGATCTTTACTGTTAACTGCACTTATAATAGAAACATCATTAGACTGTATATAAGACATCATTGAAGTATTATAAGAATTCATCTTATTATCAAGATTAATATTCGCAGAATCAATCTTTGAATTAATATTTGTCTTGAATACATTCATGTCATTTTGTAACTTTGTACCTGTATTTACAATAGTATTCTGTAAATCTGTATCTTTCTTTGTTACATAATTAAATAATGATGTATTAATAGATTTGAAATAATTATAAATTGAAGTATCACCAATAGCAATCCATCTCTTTATTTGTTCATCTCTATTCTTAATATAATTAAATAATGAAGTATCTGTATTTTTAACATAATTTAATAAAGATGCATCAATATCTTTTTGTTTACGAACAAATGCATTATAGTCTGCAATCATATTATTTCTGATTTCATCATCATGAATATATGCTTTCTTTAATGTATCTTCATCCTGTTTTTTAACAAACTCTTCAATATTATCTTTTGTTAATTTAATATAATTAACGACCGAAGAATTACCTTCGTTAGAATATTTCTTAAGTTGTTCTTCTAATTCATCAATATAATTTTTTACTTCTTTATCTTTTAATTCAGCATATAACTTAACTTTTGAATCTTGATTATCAACATAAGTTATAATAGATGAATTTTCATTATCAACATATGTTTTTAAATTAGAAATTTCATCGTCTGTATATTGAATTGAATTATTAATGCTTGTATTAAGTAAATTAACAGTATTCTTTAATTGCGTGCGAAGAGATGCATTGAGTAAACGAGTTTCATTAACACCTTCCTAAGCTTTATCGTCAATATAATTTACAAGACTTACATTTTGAACCTTAAGTTGATTTTCAAGATCACTTACATGTTTACGTGTAAAGTTTTTAATTTCCTTATTATATTCATTAACAAGGATATTAAGATCTGTTGAAATATCATCAATAAGATTATCGAGTCTTGATTCTACAGAACGATACATTGCTTGATGACGTGAATCCATTGCATCAATATCATCCTTTAACTTACTATCAGTTGAACGTACAATATTAAATAAAGAAGTATTAGCAGTTGCAATCCAAGATTTAATTTCAGAATCATGCTTATTGATATATGTCTTCTACGCAACTTCAAGTGCATTAACATAATTTAATAAAGATGCATCATTTGATGTAACATATGTTTTTAATTCTGAATACTTTGAATTTATATCTGTCTAAACTGTGGCAAGACTTGATTTAACAAAAGTTCTCATAGATGTATTGAATACTGCAATATCGTTTTTAATATTATGTTGATATTCTTCTACTGCATTTGTTAAATCAATATTTTCAGATTTTACATTAAATTCAAGTTCATCAATCTTTTTATCAATTCTCTTATTAAATAACTCAGACTATTGATTAATATAATTAATAAGTGAAACATTAGCAACCTGTAAATCTTCTGTTAACTGAGTCGCTGTTTCAACAATAGTTCTATTTAATTCTATTTCCTTTTTGTTATGTTTAATATCTACATCATTAACTGATGCATTTATAGATGCTACTGCCTTTTTCAAAACAGCATATTTTGCATTCATGTCAATAACTGCTTGTGTTGTTTCTGAATGAACAAACTGCTGCATTCCTAACATTTCATTATCAACATAATTACGAAGAGAAACGTCAAGAGTATTATATACATTTTCACTTCTGTTAAGAATTTCTTCTGCTTTTACTTCAAATTCTTTCTGCATATTATCTAATTTAGAAGATGCATCTAATATCATATCAGACATTGTGCCTTCATAATTATTAATCTTTTCCATTACAGAAGAATTAATATATTCAGTTAATTCATTAACTTTTGTATCAGTATATTCTTTCCCTGCAGATTCTAATGATTCTAACTTTGGTTGCATATCTGGTAAGATATTATCAACCTTATTTGATAATTTAGTCTATTCATCTTCTAAAACAGAAAGTTTATTCATAACTTCCTTACGAATATATATTAAGCTAGTATCATAATCATCCAAAGAATCATCTATAGAGTCAATTAACTAATTTATAGTTTCATAACTAACAAAAATATGATTGTCTTTCTCACCTTTTAATGTACCTACTGCTGCCATGACATTAACACCATTAGCTGAATCATTATCATAATAGTATGCAAATGTAAGCTAACCTGGTAACAATGCCTTATTTAATAACATATTTTCTGCTTCTTTCTAATCAGTGAAACATATCTTATTAAATCCATTAAGTCCAACAGGTGGAACATTATGATGACAATATTTGTTATTATCCATAAATCCTGCCATGTTTATATTTGTTTAAAATTTCTTTTTATATTTATTATTAAAAAGAAAGAGACTATTCGCGAAAAATAGTCTCTTTATAATTGTTTATTTAATAAAATATTAAATCTGATTTAATTGATAACGTTTTCCACCAATTGTTAAAATACCATTATCATCAATAGTAAGATTTGCTACTCCATTTTCAATAACAATACCTTTACCACCACTTATTGTCGATGGTATTTCATCCTTACGAGCATATATATTATCATAATGAATTCTATCCTAAGAAATTGCGTTATCAAGATAGTTTCTCATATTTGTATTTAACTAAGCAATCTTATTATCAACTTGACCGTTTACTTCTGTTTTATATGTATCAAAATTTTGGTTAATCGTTGAAATTTTTGCTTCAATTGCAGAATGTTTTGTATTTGCTGTATTAATAAACTCTTCAAGTTTTGTCTATACTTTTCCACATTCTCTCTCTATAGAATCATTTGTTGATACAGTATATTCACTCTTAAATTCTTCTATGGAATCTTTCAAAAATTGCTTTTGTGAATTAAGTTCTGCAGTAACTTCACCTTTAAATGTTGTATTTTCACCAGTAATATCTGCTTTAATTCCATCAATATAATTTTTTAATTCTTGATGTGCATTTGTTGCATTTGTTGTTGATTCTGTAATAAGATCTGATAAATCATGAATATCATTCTTCATTTTTGTTAATGAAGTATTAATATCCTGCATTGTATCTTCAATTTTTTGATCTGTATATTGTTTAGACTCTGTAACAGCTTCAACTTTTGTATCATCAATTTTCTTATCTAATACACCGTCTTTTACCTATAAATCATAAATATCATTTTTTAAAGGAGTTGTTGCAGCTTCAATTTCTGCAGTAATTGCAACTTTAAGATCGTCAAGACTACTTGAGTAATTAGTAGATAAATCATTGATTTGCTTTTCAAAGTCTGATTTAAGTTTAGCATGATCTGCCGTAGCCTATGTAAGGATGTCTTGTTTTGTTTGGTCAATCTTCTAATCTAACTCATTAAGTTTTCCATCAAGTCCGAGATTATCTACATCATCACGAAGTTTCTTCACTGAAGCATCTAATGCCTGTGCGAATTCTTCATGTGCTTCCAAATATTCACCAACCTGATTTACTTGAGAATCAATAGTATCAAGTCTTTCTAATATAGAAGTATCTGTATCCTTAAGATTTTCTATATCTTTTTTAATATTATCAAGTGAACCTGTAATAGTAGATGAATTAGATGAATCATTTTTGATAATATTATCTAATTTTGTAGATATATCATCTAACATATCTAATTTGGTTTTAATAGAATCAAATTTCTCATTATTTGCAGAAACAGTATCCTACAATTTATCCATAAGTTGCTGAACTTTATCTGCATTATCATAGATAATATTAGTTCCACCTAATTTAATTGAACCAACAGCAGCAATAGCATTAATTCCATAATCTACTGTTTTATCAAAATAATAAGCAAATGCCATTTCACCAGGAAGTAAATTCTTTACTTTTAATTTACTAACTGCTTCATCATAATTTTTAAAACATACTTTATTATAATGATTAATTATCTAATATGGTGGATGACAATGATGATGTGGAGGTTCACAACAAGGATCATGGAATGGATCATGACATGGACCATGATGAGGACCACAATGTGGAGGCATTGGTGGTGGAGGTGGACATGGACATGGGTGACATGTGTTTACTCCTGGCCTACGAGGAGGTAAATCATAAACATTCATATATATTAAAATCTATATTTTTTATATTTATCTGAAAACAATAAATGGTGATATAGCTTTTCATTTCTATATCACCATTATATTTATTTAATCATAGTTTAATGATTCATTATAAGCTTTTACGTCACTATATAAATTTTCATGTTCAGCATCGATATTATTAAGTTTTGCTTTAATATCAGTAATATCACTAGACATTGTTGTTATCTAATTATATTTAGATTCAAGAACATTAAGTCTATTTTCAATATCTGGATGTGGTGCACCTGTTGCTTCAAGTGATGTTATACGAGTATCTAACTAAGCAATAGATTGTTTAATATCAGTAATAGATTGATTTACATCTTTAAACATCTCGATAATATTTTTATTATTATCTTTATCTACTGTTCCGATAAGATTACTTATAGTATTAACCTTTCCTGTTAATAAATCAATATCTGTTTTTAATGATGAATCTGTTATCTTTCGTTCATTTGATTCATCCGTTATTTTCTTATTATAATCTGTTTCAATAGTTGTTTTTAAACTTGGTAACTTATTATTAATAATATCAGACTGATTATCGGAAATTGTTTGTTTGATTGTACTTATTTCTGGATCATACTTACCTTCTAATGTTGTTTTAAGGTCATTAACCTTTTTATCAATAGTAGTATTATTAATCTTATCTATTTCACCTTGTAAACGAGAATCTTCTGCTTTATAATTTGTATTTACAGTACTTATTTCATTTGTAATTCTACCATCTAATACTTTATATACTTTATTATTAATAGAAGTATTCAATTCACTTAATTTAGTGTCATAATCAGTTTGTAATGTTGTTTTAAGTTTATCTATATTACCTTGTAATTTAGTAGATTCACTTATTATCTTACCGTTAATTGTCGTAATTTGTGGATCATATTTATTATCAACTTCTGTTGTAATAGTTGTATGTAAATTAGGTATTGTAGTATTATTAATTGTATCAATACTAGTTTGTAACTTATGATCTTCAGTCTCACGTGTCTGTGTTTCAGTTCTTAAACCCTATTTAACTTCAGTAATAGTTTGATTAATAGTTTGAATCTAATTTGCATAATTATCATATTTCTATTTAGAATCAATAGATAAAAGACCATTATTTGTTGTAGTAGTTTCAGGAATTTCTGTATAACGAAGTCTTGTTGTTCCATTATTCCATGCACCTAAAACAAATTGAACTTTATTATCTCTTACAACAACATTAGTCTAACCTGCACCAACCACACATTTATCAGAATCATTATTACCATCACTCCATACATATTTCAATGCGTCATATGTAGTAACAGCACCATCCTATGCTTTTGGAATTAAATTACTTGCATCATTAATCTTTTTTAATAAATCACTATCTGCTTGTTTTAATTCATTGTATACTTTACCAATTGATGTATTAAAATCTGTAATAATATCATCTGTAATTCCTTTATATTTAATATCTAAATTACTATCTGCTTGCTTTAATTCATCATATACATTACCAATAGAAGTATTAAATGCATTGACAATCTTTGTAGAAATATCATCAATTTTTCTTATTAACTCATCTTTATTATCTTTACATAACTTATCATATTTTGTATGAATTGCTTCATCTGCAGCTTCAAAATCTTTTCTAACATTATTAATTGCTGTATTATTATCAGATGTTAATTTATCATACTTTGTAATAATAGCATTTTTATCTCTTGTATGTTGATCAGATAATTCTGTTTTTGTGTTAGTAATTAATGTTGTAAGATCTCCTACTTTTTGATTTAATTCATTAACATGTTTTGTTTCAAGATTAGTTATACGTGTATTTAAAATACCATCAGATGCATTCATCTCTCCGATAATTTTGGTGTATGTAGTATCAATCTTGTTATCTAATTCTACATCTTTCTGTTTAAGCAACTTATTAATATCATTAATTGAAACATTTAACGCATCAACAATCTTTGTAGAAATATTATCAATCTTTGTTATTAATTCAGATTTATCCTAACCTAATTTAATATTAATATTAGATATTGATGTATTTAATGCATCAACGATTTCAGTAGATGTATTTTCTATTTTCTGGAATAATGTATCATGTACACTGTTAATTGATGTATTTAATTTATTTTTTGTTGTATCAATTAAATTACTTAATTCACTACATTTGGTATTAAACTTATTAACAATATTTGTAGAAATATCATCAATGTGATTTTGAAGTTTTGTATCTTGATCATTTATATATCCAAGAAGACCATCATCTGCATTTTCAAATAATGATTTTAATGTACTGTCTGCCGTTTCGATATATGTAGATAAATCTTTCTATATTTCATTAATTCGTCCTAAAACACCTGTATTTACATTTTCTAAATTAGTATTAATTGTATCTGTTATATTTTTCCAATAATCATTAATACTTGTATTAAGAGCATTAATAGCAGTAGCAGTACTTGAATTATAAGAATTAACATAATTCATAATGGAAGTATTTGTTATCTTTACTTCATCATTATGTTTTGTTTCTAATGCAGTAATAACGCTTTCCAAATAATCTGAAGTATCCTCAATTTTTTGATAAAGACCATCAGAAACATCATTGAGTAATTTTGTTACTGTTTGATTATTAGTATCAATTTTACCAGAAAGATCTGTATTATATTTCTCAATATGATTATATAACCATGTATCATTACGTGAAACATCATCAATTACATTTTTAATTTCTGTTTTATAATCATTGATAATTCCGTTTGAAACATTTGTAATCAATTCATGTGTATTTCTATTATAATCTTCTACTTTTTCATCAAGTGTTGTTATTGTATTATTAACTTTTTGAATTTCTCCATTAGTATAAATCTTTGCATCACTTAATGTTGCATTATCTCTGGTATCAATATAAGTTTTAAAATTATTAGAAAGGTCTTCAACAAAATTAATTATTTCTGTTTTCTTTGCATCTGTATAATCTTTCTATGCATTATCTTGTTTATCTATATATGCAACAATAGCATCAGATGTATTATCAATATATGAAACAATATCATTAGATGTATTATCAATATATGAAACAATATCATTAGATGTATTATCAACATAATCCCATATTAACTTTGATGTATCTTTTATATGGTTAACAATAGCATTTGAAGTATTATCAACATAATCGCCTAATAATTTAGAAGTATCATCTATTTTTTTATCTAATACTGCATCAGCTTTTGCAAAATCTTCCCGTACTTTAATGTCATTAATTAATATATGTTTTAATATATCGTTTTTAGTGTTATTAGTATATTTTAATGCATTTTCATATACTTTATTAATAGACGTATTCAACTGAGCTTTTGTAGAATCTACTAATATTTTAACGTTATTTACTCTATCAGTAACACGCTCATCACACATTCTGATTTCATCATTTACATATGTAATTAATGAAGCATTTTGTAATTTAAGATGTTTTTTTACATCATCATAACATTCTTTTGCATATAAACTTGTATTATGAATAGTTTCAGATAAATTCTTATCTAAATTTGATATTTCATCATCTGTATATTTCTTTGAATCAAGTTCTGCTTGTTTAATAGAAGCTTTAGTATATTCTTCTACTTCATCTGTATATGATTTTGCTTCAGTTAACATTTGATCTGCATAGCGCTTTGCTTCTGTTTTATTATCAGCAATAACTCTATTCATATCAATATGTTCCTATGTTATTCTATCATTAAGTGTATGAACTTCTTCATCAATACGATAATGAATATGTTTTGATGTATCATTAATATTCCAGTTTATTTGTTCGTCTTTAGAATCAACATACTTTCTTATTATAGATTCACGTGTATCAACATAATCCTTATTATCATCAATACGAGAATTAAGTGTAGAAACATTAAATGCTAAAGATGTATTTAAACTTGTATTATAAGAATTTACTTTATCATCTAACTTTGAAATATCATTATAAATTAATGATGAATTATTATTTATTGTATTTTCAAGTATACTTGTATTGGTATCGATTTTATTGTATATTTCATCAACTTTTGTATCAAAATTTGATGAAATATTATCAATTTTTTGATTAATTTTTATGTTTTCTTCATCAACATAGTTTTTTAATGATGTATCTGCTGTTAAATAATCTTTGGAAACAGAAGCTGCAGTATCAATAATAGATTTTGAAGCATCAGCAACAATCTTATTAATATTATCAATAATATTTGAAACATCCTTCTTCATATTATCGATAAGTTCATTTATTTCTTTTAACTTATCATCTATTGACGAACTATTGTTATTTATGTCTGATGTTAATTTTTTTAACTATGTTTTTAAAACAGCAATATCTGCAATATTATTATTTACATTTTCTTCTATTACACTTATATCAACTGAATTAGATTCTATTAATTCTTTAACATTTTTTATAAGTTTATCTGTATATGCTGTATTTTTGAATATTTGATTTCCTCCAGGTAGAATATTACCAGTTGCTACAATAGCTCCAATTCCTCTTGTTTCAGTAGGGTCATTATAATATGCTATTGCAATTTCACCTGCTCTTAATTCCTTATTATTAAGAGCATAAATAGCAGTATCCATATTTTTAAACGGTTTAGGGTTAAAACTATGAATTATTGATTGACCTATAATGAGTTGAGAACATTTCTTATCCATTTATATTCATTAAAATTCTTTTTATATTTATTAAAAAAGAAGAGAGATACAAATCTCAATTGTATCTCTCTTGATTGTATTATTCAAATGTTGAATATTGATATTTTGTGTTATCTGTAAATATAAAGAATGAATCATACATATTTTTATAGAACTATCTATTAGAGTCAGTACCAAACATATTAGTTAATGTATTAAATTTCGCATTTGCTGGTATATTTGTAAAATTCAATAATCGTCTTGTAGTTTCACTAGTATTACTACATATAGGGAATACTATATTACAAGATAACTAATGTGATTGCCACTATGAATTAGCAGTTAATGAAATGCAATATTTATTTTCAGATAATATCATATTTGATACATTGTATGATTGATTAAATATATTTCCAAAATAACCATATAGTATATTAATATGTCTTATTAAATTACTTACATTTAAGTTTGTAAATATTTCCATATTTAATCCTGTACTGAATGCTCTTAAATATTTTAAATTATTATAATTCAAATTACCGAATATTTCTGATTTCTTGTTTTCTTGGTAATCTTCTTCTAAATATGTACATTGTAAATTAAAATGAATAGATCTATTTGATGTATTATAATCAATAAATGTTTCACCATATGTCTACATATTACTAATTAAACTTACAGGGAATGCATTCTCTAATGATGTAATATTAGAATCAAATGATTTACTTGTTGATAATACATAGAAATCATATGTTTGACAACCATTTTCCATTTGACCCTGTTTTGGCCAATGTATTTTGAATCTAAACATATCCTATAAATTAGTCATACTAGATGTTGTAAATTCTTCAGGAATAAATGAATATACGTTATAACGTAATTTACGTGTTCCATCTGTATTATAGTCTAAATATGTACCTATATAGTTTGGTATTACAAGACAATTTGTAAATACTGCATATGTACCACCATTTAATGTTTTCATTCTCTTATAAAAATGTTTAGGCAAAATACCACATAACATGTTTCTAGAAACACCATCCTATGATAATAAATTCTATATTGTACATGAACTTTCACAACCATACAATAAATCAGGTGCAACAATAAGACTATTTGTATAATTAGATATTGATTTGTCCATTGGCGCCTTTTGTATTGATGATGTAACATCTTTAAAACCTGTTGATGTTCCTGCCTTTTTGAATTCACCTTCATAAAATACACCATTTAGATCTAATGTATCTATATATTCATATGATGGATGAATAGTTTCACTAGTTGAACCTGTTTTTCTTGTTTTAACAGTAATCGGTTCAGTTAAATAGAATTTTTCATTTTCATTTATAACAGTATTATCTTCATTTACAAATTGATAATAATTTATACCTGCATTCTTAATAATATCAACATTTTCATTATATCTATTATATCGGTTTATAATAGAATTTGGTGATACTGAATCTCTTGGTGCTGGTTTAAAATGTACAGAGGCGAAGCAACCACTAATCTGATTCATAACCTATTTATAATCATATGCTACATATTTTATACGTTTACGTATTTTTTGTGTATCACCTTCTTGTGCTATTTGACCATTCTGATTTACTTCTAAATAAAAAAATTGGTCATCACATTTATATCGTTTATTAAACATATTAAATGGAATAGCTGTATTCCAATAATTATTATAGAAAGCGTATGCAACTGTAGTTATATTAGGAAGATATGTAAATAAATCTGTACCAAATTCCATATATTGTATATTTTCATCCCTTACTTGTGCACCTTTCACATATGCATGCATATTATAGAACAAACAATATATATTATGAATTTTCGTATTTATTATGGTTCTTTCTTCTCCACAATCTTCAAATATTTTTGAAACTCTAAAATCACAATTATTTCTTGCTTCTGCTTCACTAACAAATATATTACAATTTTTAAATAAATTAATAACACCGTGAGAATTATTAGCTTTAAATATTTCTACCATCCATTCTTTAAATAAATCTGAAGAAATATATTTTGTAAAGTTTAATCCAGATGGACAATTTAAATCATCTCCATAACGTTCATGTCTATTAAACAACGCATATGTTGGTGCAGATTCATTATAATTCGTAATTAATGTTTTGAAATCTAAAAATCTATTATAATCAACATCTATATTTCTAGAAAATGAAGTACGTAAGCTTGAACCAATATTTTTTAAATTTTTTGGCATAAATGCTGTATTAAATAAGTCTTCATACTCAACAGGGTTATATAATGAGTTAATCTAGAAGCAATCAATAGTTTTTAGATTCCATTTTTTGCTAAATAAACCATATAAATCCCATATTACATTACTATCACATAATGACACACCACTAAAATTAGTTATTGCAGTAGGATAAATGGCATTTGTATTATCTTCTGTGTCTACTGTATGTCTTGCTGTATTTTCCTATACAAATAATGCACGTGCTGGAACAGGTGTATTTGTTATTATTTCTCCTATTGTACCATTAAACGTATATTGTTTTGTATAAATATCACTATTTAACCATGCAGATTCTTTCTTTTTCTGGTCAGTAAGAATTGTATATATATTAAATGTCTATGACTTACCTGAATATATAGGATATATATAACTTTCCCATTCTGCAGTAGCAAATAAATATTTAATTTTATTAATAATAGGATATAAACAATCAATTGTCATGTAAACATTAAATGAACCTTGACCGAATAATCTATTAATACTTGTTGCTCCAAATACTTGCGTTTTTGAACTATTATACCAAATCCATTTATTAATATAGATATTAGTGCACCAGAACGCATCAATTAAATCAGTACATCTCGCAAACTTTCCTAAATGTAATGTTGATTTATCTGGACCATCTGCTATAAACTATTCTTTTGTTAATTTAATACCAGTCTATAACATACAGAAATTGCTAATATTTGTTATATTATTATTATCTGGAATATTATCTATAAAATTAGCGATTTTAGCTAAATTTATATTTTCATGTTTAGTATCAAGTCCAAATAACCAATTTAATGCAGTTACAGAAGATTCAACTCTTATAGGCGTTATAGAATTATCATTAATAGAACGTTCCATTTTAAATTCATAGCAATTATAGAAACATCCTACATTTGGTACATCATATGTATTAAAGCCGACATCGCTTGAACTCCTCTAATCACAATATAATCTATATGGACTATAGCCTTTTATTATAATTTTATTTGCCTTTGAACCTGCATTTGTATAAACATCTACATATTTTAATGTTTTACAATTACCAAATTCACTTCCGTATAATCCTAATGTTTCTGGTAAAATAACCTATTCAAAATTCTATGTACCATAAAAACATACGCGAGCTAATTTACTGAATGAATGTAAATCTATTGTTTTCTATGTATTTGATTTTACTGTAAATGATGTAACAGTTTTATCAGTACTACAATTAATTACTGCTAATTCGGTTAAATATATATCTTTTGTAGCATCACCAGAAACAATTTCAGAAATATTAATTCTCTCTAACTTTGGACAATTAAAAATTTTAACTTTCGCAAAACCAGATATTGTTAATTCTTTAAGTGTCTGAAATTTAGTTTTTGAACCATCAATAACTAATGTATTATTCTGATTTACAACAGAACTTGTTACTGTAAAATATTTTGTTTCAATTTCATTAAATAAAACATTACTTGCATAATTAACGGTTAATGTAAGTTGGTTAGATAATGTTAAACCATTTAATTTTAATGTTTTTAATTTACTACATTTTGATATATCACAATTAGTTGCATATACATTTGTTACATTAATTGACTATACATTAATTTCATTAGCAGTTAAGTTTATCTATGAATTTGATATATTAATAGTTGATAAGTTTACATATTTACTTGATTCTGTTAATGATAATGAACCTGAATATCTAGAACCGGTTAAATCAATACTTTGCAATGCTGGTGATTCTATTTTTGAAATAGCAACATTATAGTTTGGATTATTACCATATATAGTTGTAAGGTTATCAGATTTAATTATCATAGTTGTAGGTGTATACCATGTAATATTACTCATATATGTTATCTAATTAGAACCATATAATGCAAATGCGATATTACCAGAACCACTAAATGTTATCTAATATGTATTAGCAGATGATCGTAACAAATATTTAGCTTTAATTGTACCACCGACATCGAACATAATAGGTGAGTAATTCTATGCCTTAATTTGAAGTGTAATAGGTGTTGTAGGGAAATTTATCTTTGGATCACTATCACCACCAGATTTAAAGATCTAATCTTTAATGTTTATATCTTTAGCAGAATTTAATAATTTTGCTAAAACACCGACTCTTGGATCTGTTAATCTTAACTGTACAAGCTACATATTATTCTCATTTTTATGTATCTAATGATTTCTTTCTTCATCAGTTACAGATAAAAGTTCATATCCATCATATAAATTAAAATATGCATCCAATATATGTAATCGCGAATTTAACCAATCATATACACGATGTATTGATCTACCTCTGAATTTTTCTATATCACCATGGAATCCACTTGTATATTCAGATTTATTACTAATAGTATATGTACCAATAAACTTATCTTTATTATTTGGATCAAATAACCAATCCTCCTATATATTATATACAAGATATTTTGCTTTATAATTTAAATTAAATACTAATTCATTAACACCTTCCAAATGTTTTTTATAATAGGTATTCATGAAATAATCAGCACTTTGTAATGAACCTGTACCAGGTTTATCATATGCTGCTGTGTTACTAGCTCTATATCGTATCCATAATAATGTAGGTGTTGGATATTCCAAATAATCCAAACTTAATTGTTCATCTGTATTGAATACTTCAGTTCCATATTTAGCAACGCCAAATAAGAATGATGAAGGTATATCGTAACCAATTTCACCGTTTTTCTTACCAGTAATAGGATCAATATTTGTAAAATAATCTCTATACTAATTAATAGATGTAAGTACATGTATATCATTCTATTCTGTTTCAGATGATTGCCAATAATCAGAAAAACAGAATGTTGTTGTATCATTTGAGTTATTATCAATACCCAAACATGTATCCATATCATAGAATGAAATATAGAATTTAGAACGTGTTAAGTCTTTTTCTTCTGGATCTGTCTCTTTAAGATTCTGCTTATTTAATGTCCATGTTTTTACATTTAAGTTTTTCTATACGGAGTCAACTAAACCAAACGCCATACAAATAGTATAATATTCAACAGCTGACGTATAATCCAATCTAGAATATGAAGTATTACCCTCATACTCATAGCCATCATACATTGTACGCTAAAAAATTTTTAGCCATTTAGTTTTTTTATCTGGTACTTTAATAGCAGGATTATAAAAAGAATGTGTAAGGTCCTATGAATTTCTACTATATTGTCTGGTAACATCTGGAACACCTCCAATATAACCCCATTTTGCTTGATCCCATTTCTCATGGTCTATTGCTTCTTTACCTAAATAATCAAATATATAACCACCTGTAATTGCAATATCTCTTACGAAATATTTCAATGCAAGTTTAAATGCACCTTCCTGACTTGTAACAATATCATCCCACATATATGAGTTACCAGACTCATTTTCAAATGGATATAATATAGTATCATCCCATTGAGAAAAATCAAATTTAGGATCATTACCTGTAATTTCGGCACAACCAAAATCAGTTCTTAATTCATATTCATCTGTTGTTGTTTTAACGAATAAGAAAGGATTATTTGTGACTGATTGTAATTTTGCATTAAATATAGAATTGTTTACATATCCTAAGTTAGAATATGATCCACGACCTAAGTTGAAATTATATATACCTAAGAAATAATATTCTGATGTTGAACCAGCAATTTCATAGTCTACATTTAATATAACCACGCAAGGGAAACCCTCAAGACAGTTTTTAATATAATTCTTATATTGACCATTTGACTCTGTATTAAACTTTTGTGTATTTTCATTAATGAATTTACCCATTACAGCATTATTAGTATGTCCAGAGTCAACAATATCTGCTTTTAATGTAAATTTAGATTCTGGTAAATATGTGTTACTATCATTTTCTTTAAAATTAGGAGAAAATAATAACTTTGTATTTGTAACAGTATCTTTATTTACTAAACTTAAATCTAAGTTTTTACCATGATTTTCACGTGTTGATGAACCCTGAATATCTAATTGAAATAATGCCTGTGTATATGCGTCATCATCAGGGAATTCTATTTCAACTCCATCTTTCATATCAGGCGCAACATATGTAATACCGGTTTTATGTTTTCCATTAATATTAGTTGTTTGTATTGGCCATGATTCAATATTATCAGTTTCTTTATATGTGGCATTTAACCATTGGAAAATAGAAACTGTATTATCATTTTCACGAGTATGTGCAACATTAATTATATATATAGGAATCTCTAAATATGCTTTTAAATAACTTACATAGTCTTTAGATAAACATAATTGATTATGTTTTCTTAATATAAGCTATTTTGATAAATCACTGTTATTTTCTGTTGCATTATAATCTAATGTTGATAATTGAGATATTAAGTTAATATTTTTTTCACTTATACCGGTACCTTTAGTTATTATATATTTGTATGTATAATAATATATACATGCATCAATATCATTAAACTTAAATTTATCATTTTCAAATTTACCAAGTTCAAATAAAGTATATGATACATTTACATTTTTTAAATATATATACTATATATTCGGGAATGTTACAAAATACGTTTTAGTTACACCTTCTGTAATACCATCAATATATACTTCAACAACATATTGTTTTCCTTTCGTTGAATTTGTAATAGGAATATCATCTTCCAAATCATTTAGATAATATTGCATATCAACAGAATCTGTATTATTTACAGTTTTTGTTAATGTATATGGATCAAGTTTTTTAATATGTATGTCTACAAGATGATATTTAGTTAAATCTGATGGTACATAATTATTTTCCTTTGGAATATAAACTTTAATATTATTATCTTTCGTAAATTTATTACATATAATAGCGCTCTATGTTATCTAAAATAATGTATCATGCGAATTGTCTTTTAATTCAAACAATACATCATTTGTATCATTAGAGGCTGATAATTGTATACTAAATGCAAAATGAGTATCATTTAAATTGTTAACATTAATAGTTTTATTCTTATATAAATCTATAATTTTATCTGTAGCATTTATATCTCGTGTTAATTCCAAATAATTATTTACATATAACTATTTAAAATAAGGATCATCCTTCATGTTTTCTGATATACCATCATAAAAACGAACATATGATAAATCGACATCATTATATTTCGAGTTATCATTACCCTCTTTATTATACCATTTTACATCTGCTGATACTTTTTTACCATAATAATATTTTACAATATCATTATTAAGTATTAATTTATTCCAACCAGTATATATATTAAATGTTTGAGATGTATAACGTCCAGCTTTTAAGTTAATAGTACTTGATGTATTAATACCATTATCTTCATTAATTAAGGTATAGTTAATTGTAATAGAATCAGAAGCGAAGTTAAATGGTCTTAATTTAAATGAAATATAATCACCTGCATAAAAAGCATTAGCTTCTGCCTCTTCTGTAGATATTCCAGCTTTATCATTATAAACTTTACCATTAATAGATTCAGTCAAACAAATAACATATTGATTAGTATCTGGTACAATTGAATATTCCTATAATACTTCATTATGTATAACCTAACCGTTATTTAAGTTATTAATATTTGCAATAAATGTTTGCGTACCAAAATTAAGTTCATTTCTTAATGTTTCATTAGTGATTAAATAATCTAATGTTATTGTAGTATCATTATTTGCTAAATAACCACTATTATCTGTTGCATCATAATATGAACCTGCATTTTTATCAGTATTATATTTTGTATAATCCTGTTCATTAATAGATATAATTTTATAATCTATTGTATTTGTTACATTATAATTGATTTGAAATCCACCAAAGTTATTAATCTTTAATCTATAAATAACACCTCGTGGGAATAAACTAGGTTTATAGTCAGTATCTTTAAGTTCATATAAATTACCACTATTATTATATGTCATTGGTGTTAATGAATAATCAAGACCAAATATAAAGTATTTAAAACTAGACTATTTATAATTATTATCAATATCAGTAACCTTTATAACTAATTGTGAATTCTTAGTAATTTTAAGGTTAAATGTTGCAGAACATGAATTCTCTACAGTTAAGAATGTTGGATATGTCTAAAATAATCCATCATCATAACCATATTGCAATTTAAATTGATAACCACCTACAGATGGATTCTTAATTGTTACTGATACAGTAACTGGTGCTATATCGCCTACAAGCTTTTTTGATAAGTCCAATGTTGAATTAACATTCAATGGTACGTCATTAATATTTACATCGAATGACCATTTACCTCCACCAGAACCACTTCCTGAGCCTCCACTGGAGCCACTTCCAACACCACCATATTTATAAATCCACTTAACATTAGATTTCAATGTGTCAATGTCATATTGTTGTTCTTCAATAACTGCATGAAGATTCTTGTTACTTCCATTGCCTGAAGTAACAAGAATATCATTATCAGTTATAATATTATCAGTTCCATTATATTTCATATTATTATATTAGAGTAATAATTTTTATTAAAGTGTTTTTAAATTTGTTGTATTTGATTGCCAACTTCCATATAAAGTTCCGGCCTTGATCTTCATATATTTTAATTCACTATTTGCTTTTCCATATGTAAGCTATGTAAATAAATATGCACTATCAAATACATTAGCAACACTTATTAATTTATAAGAAATAGTTGTATTATTTAATACAATATCTATAAACATTGGGAATTTCTATGTTGCTGCAGGCTTTTCAGCTTCTGTAGTCTATGGTATAAGTTCAGAGAATGCCTGTGTATATGCAGGTAATTCTTTATTTGATGAATACTTATAACCAGTTGCCTGACACATCAAATATGTAATTGCATTTGTTGTATTTAATGTATTTAAATATTGATATGGTAAGAAACCATTTGCTGCTTTTGCCGCTTGTGCAATACTAGTAGAACCAGAATATGTCATAGATTTTACATCTGTTGGTATATATGGTAATTTACTTGTGTTTACAATATTTGTGCCTGATGCACTTTCTGTAAATGTACATGTTTCTGAATTATATGTATATTTCTTTGTCCATTTTACAGATTTTTCTATTGCATTATTAAGTGTAGCAGACATAGGCATTGGTGTTGTTTTTGAATCTACAGTTGCACCATTATTTATATATGTATAATTTTCTCTAATAGGGAATGTCATAGCATATGTATGTTTATGTCCTCCAATACATAATTTTGTTTTACCTCTACCTGCAAAATATTCAAGTAAGCGAGAGAACCAGTTAAATCCATATCCAGTATCTTCAGCTGTTATTGAATTCAAATGAGAACCAACTAATGATGTACCAGATGCACTACGTTGAGCTGCAATTATTTGGGTATCATATTTAATATTGGCTTTAGTAATAACGGTAAATGGCATTTCATGAACTGCTGTAATAAATTGTTTACCTGTAAAGTTATTCATGATGGCAAATAATCTATCATAAATTGGTGTCCATGTACTATCAGTTTTATATGTATTATTAGTGGAGCCAATAGTATAACCTGTATATATATTATAATTACCAATACCAAACCAATCACTACAACATTTAGTAGTAATTTCAGAATTAATCATAATAAATCGGTAATCATTTGTTCCGAAATAATATAAAGATGGTATATACTTTTTATTAATTATAGGATATGCAGTATTACCAAAATTATCTACTTCATAACAGTAGAATACATGAAAATAGAATGAATTAGATTTACCAGAGTCATCACCATTTCCTAATAATGTAGGATCTATATTAGCTAAGTCATTGTTACCAACAACATTCATCTATTCAAGATGATTGAATAGACATTTACCTGCTTCATAATAATCATACCATTCTGAAATACGAGAACCAGATTGTGTCATATCACCAGTATTTACCAATACTGGCATATATTGTGTTCCCTTTGTAGAATTAATATATTCATTTAACTTTTTAGCAGCACCTGCCCATACCTGATATTCAATCCAATGGAATCCCTATTGGTCAGATGTTTGATAAATACGTGGAATATATGCAGATGAATACATTGTAAATGTATAAAGTTCATTTACATTACTGTGTGCTGGATCTGGACTTCCATCAAGTAATGCACGACCAACACAATATTCATATTCTGATGTGCCCTGTGATGGTGTTGGTAAATTAATAATAACTTTATGTGCTGTATATTCTGTTGTTGTACCAGGGAATATTCCAGTTATTCTGTCATATATATAAGTTTTTGCTTCTTTCTATGCAGCATTATCTTCATTAAATGTTTTCTTTGTAATTTCACTTGTAGAACGCTCAGTTACAACGCTACATTTTGAACTTGTATATGATTCATATCTAGCACAATCTTTCCATGCTGTATTACTTCCTTTCTTTCTAACCCAAATAAATTCATCAAATATACCTCCAGAAACCCAGTTAAAACAACGTGTTGTTAACATATTAATACCAAATGAACATGTTATCATATTTGGCTTATTTAAATCGATATTACTCTTTTCTGTAATAACAGTTTTATGCTCAAATGATGCTCTTGGTGAATAATCAGAAACTGCTTTTACTGAATCAGATTTAGGGAATTCAATAAACTCATTAGCAAGCGATAACAAAGTAAAGTCTGTATTCTTCTCATGACGAGCTCTTGATGAATCTTTTTTATTAGAACAAAGAGCCTAAAATCCTTGTTTAGCTGGATCAAGTAAGAATGTTTCTCTAAATAAACTATTTGATAATACATTATATCCTGAATTAAATATTGCCCATGTTCTATAATTAGTTGGTACATTTGCAACTTTATATGCATATATAATACCATCAATATAATTATCTCTATATTTGTAAGACTTATCTACATCTATTTTAGCTAAAGTTGTAATAGGAGAAATTTCTGTTTCTGCACCATTATCAAAAACAGTATTACCATATGTTAAAGCAAGAGCATATCCATTATAAGTTGTATTTACTGTTAAATCAATAAGTTCATTTTTCTCAATGAACCATTCCATATCAAATGTATTTACTTTTATGAATACATTTGAATTTTTATAATCAACATATTTTTTACCTCTAATTAAAAATGTATTACCTGCTGGAATTACACCTTTTAATGGTAAATTATAATATGTTGTAACACCTGTATCACTAAGGCTGAAGAAATGTAAATAACATCCATCTAACTAAAAATCAAAAGTAGATGTATTAGACAATTCTATAAATGCATGAGAACATCCTATTTTTCCTTCTTCAATATCAGTTGATAATGGCGCATAGAACTATGATATATGAATACGATCAGATTCATTTAATATAGAACCTGTTGTACTTGCACTTAAATTATTATCAATTCCTAATTGTTCATTTTTTTCACCACATACTAAATTTGCAACAAATCCGCGTGGCGTAAAAGTAGAACCAGGTTTATTTGTTTCATATAAATTTTTATTAGCAACTCTTGATTCAAGTGAAATTTTAGGAACAATTGTTGAATGTAAATTACCTTCTGAATCTATTGAGTAAACATATTTGTCTGATAAATTAGAATTAATAAAAGTAATATCCTCAACTTTTGCCTATTCTAATTCTAATCCGTTATTTGATTCATAAACAATGCCCATTTCTTTAAGGGCTTTTATTAATTCCGCTTGTGTCATACTATCATTATTATTATTATTTTGGTTTCCATTATTAGTACCACCAATCTGTACTACTTTATCCTTTGATTTTATCCATAAAACACTATTTTTTTCTTCCCATATTAATTCATTATTAGGAAGGTATTGTTTTATTTCTCTTAATTCTGCTTCATCAGAAACAGAACGAATTGTTATATGTGCAACTTTATATCTATAATCGCTATCATTAGGTATATTAGGTTTAACAACTTTATTTGTTTCACCAATAAATTTAGTAAAATCCTAATATCTTGAATATATGTTAAATTTATTTAATTTTAACATACCAAAATATACTCTACTGAAATAATATTGATCTCCTAAATCCTATATATTTTTATAAAGTCTTCCATCATTCTTATTATAATATCCTTCTATAATTACATCATTTGTATAATAATCACTAATAGATACATATAAATAATTATTTCCATACCATGTATATGTTTTCTTATCACCATCTGATGTTTCCTTAACCATCTTTCTATTAAGTAATAACATTACATTAACAGTTTCTACATAATTAGGCATTAAATTTGTAAAATTAATATTATCTATTGGGGTACGCTAAGCATTTGATGTTATGGACACGTCTCTTTTCGGCTCTATAAGTACGGAAAAATCCAATAAATAAGACTTTGCTCCATCTTTTTTATTGGTTACTGTCATATAAATAAACTATTTTGGATCACTCATACCTTCCATTATACTTACACTGTCTGGAAGATTTCCGTTATCATCCTTATATATATTAATATCTTCTATATCCTCTTCATCTATAGGTTCTGTATTCTTGTGTGTAAAATATACTTTCTGTTTATTAGTACTAGAAATATCATAGTAAGTACCATTAACATTCTAAATTAAACCATTAATTTCTGATATAAGAGCGAATGTATTTTTTGAAGCATCATCTTTATTATATCCTTCTTTAAAATCTATTGAATACACATAAGATAATCCATCTTCTTCTATTGCCCATAACGGTTCATCTGCAGGTGTTGCTACCATTTCATTAACAACATTTGAAACTGCCATTTCTTTATTTGTACAAGAATACATTCCATATTTAAATGTATTTCTCATTTTAGCAACTTCTGTTTGTAACTATCTTATTGCCTAAAATAATATATCAACATAACTACCATTCTTTGATGTTGTATATGTTTTATTTACGACACCTTCCTATTCTAAATCAATATCATCTTTAGAACGTATCCAAATGTAATTATCAGGTAAAACTCCTTGATTTCTTAATGCTGTTATCTATGCAGATGTAAGTAATGGAGTTCCAGAAGCAGAAGCAGATAATATAGACCATGTTCCATTTGTATATTTGTAATAACTCTTTGATTTTTCTACCCATACTAACATACCATTAGAAATCAAAGCATTATTTATTCTACTCAAATCCTCTACTGTCTAAACTCCACGAATACCACCTTTTATTTCTTCTGAGACTGCAATTGCATATGTATCATTCGCAGTTCTCAACGTATCTGGAAGTTTTATAGCCATATAAAATTATACTAATTAGTTTTAATATTTATTGTTAAAATTTAATATCCCAATTACCATTAAGGACATTATTAGTTCTATATAAGTAATATGTCTATGCAACATCATACTTCTATATTGTTATTGTTCCTAAATTTGTAATACCACCACCTAATGTTGGCGCACCACCATGTTCATATACAAAAAATTTTGGTTCAACTAAATTCTTATCTGAAACAAAGAATATATATTTTGCTGTCGTACCATTATTTACATTTATACTATAATTACCAGAATTATATGTATATGTAGTATATCCAGCTGGCATATTAGCCGATGTATATGCGTTATTAAATGATGTTGATGTTGATGTCCAAACATATAATTCTAAATTAGCATATGCTGTTAATGTTTTATTAAATGATGTTGGTCTGGCATCCTTACTGTCAACATAGTTAGAAACAACAGATAACGCTCTTGATACAGAATTACTTACTGTAATTGTTTCTGTAAATGTTCTTTCTGTTTTTGAGGTATCATTATATGTAATACTCTATATATTATTAGGATAATTATTAACTGTATATTCAAATGTAACACTTGTATTCTTACCTCTAATAAATGATGTAGGTGTTACTGTATATGTTACATTTACAGCTGCAGGTGCAGTATAATACAGATCATTAATAATAAAATCTAAACAACCACCTATTGTACTAAATCCGTTTGTTGTATACTTATTCTTCTTGTTTATATATGAAGAATTTAATATATTACCAATACTTGAATTAATATTACTTAATTTTGTATTAATAGAAGCAATATTATTATTAACAGTTAATAAATTAGATGCAACTGCTTTTTCTGATTTATTAATTTCTTTTATAATATTACTATTTACTAATTTCTATTCATATGTTTTTTCAACATTATTCTCTTTAGTTGTTAATACCTATTTGTTAATAACATATGAATTTTCATTTATACTGTCAGTTGTATCATTCCATAATTTTGTATCTGTACCGGTTGTTACCTTTGCAGCAGTTACATTATTTAATTCTAATTGTGCAACTCTACTTGTTGTTGAAGTTAATGAATCTGAAACTACTTTTAATGAAGAATCTAATTTAGATTGAATTGCTTTTAAAGATGTATCAACATTCTATTTAATTGTTGTATTTAAATCTTGTATTGATGAATTTATTCTACCAATTTCTGTGGATACATATGTCTATTGATCGGTTATTGACTATTTTAAACGTGTACTAATATCATTAATAGATGAATTAATTTCTGTAAGTTTTGTATTTACAGTTGTATTAATTGTTGTTTCTAACGCATTAATTCTATTATTAATATTTGTTCCTATTTCTTCTTTAACGTTATCAATTGCATTTGATATATCTTTAATACTTGCATCAATATGTGAATTTATACCAACCTATAATTCATTTAACATACCAGTTAATGTTTTTTCATCTGATATATTAGATAAAAAATCTTCAACTTCTTTGAATGTATCTATAACACCATTAATATCTTCTGTATCAACTAATTTATCAAATGATTCTCGTAAACTAGCTAATGATGTATTTAATTTTTTCTAATTTGTTTCTAATGTTGTTACAGATGTATTTAATGTATTTAATGAGTTAGTAGTATCAATTTCTAAATTTATAATAGATGTATTTAACTTTCTAATCTCTGCATCATATTTTTCTGTTATATCTGTTTCTACATCTTCTATTGAACTTTTTAGTCTTGTAGATATATCAGCTGTAATATTATATAAATCATTAGCTGATGCATTTAATGCTTTTACTATTGCTTTTGCTGTTTTATTTAAACGTATTGATATATCATCTATTGAAGTATTCTAATGTTCTAGTTTTCCAGCAACTCTATCAAACTATAAATTTATAGAAGTATTTATGTTATCAATTTTATAATTTAAATTATTCTATATAGTAGATATATTAGAATTTAATTCCTATTTAGCACTACTTATTTCTCTTGTAATTTTATTATCAATTGAAGTTCTCTAACTAGAAATTAAATTAGTAAGCTATATAAATGAACTGTCATGTTTCTATGATAAATTAGAAATACTTGTATCATATTTTGTATCAATTGTATTAACTTTCTTTGTTAACTTAGTTGATACATCTTTTATATTCTAACTTAATGTACTTGATAACTAACTATCAGCAATTTTATAATTCTAGTCAACATCATTTATCTTTCTTTCTAATTCAGATTTTAAACCAATAAGATATATAGATGTATCAGTTTTATAACTATTAATAGATGTATTAATATTATAGTAAATCTATTCAATGGCGGTTTTAAGGTTTGTTGAAACACTCAAAATATCATGTGATATAGTATCAACAGTATTATTAATACTTGTATTTAAATCTCCTATTACTTTATCTGTTGCTGTTTTTATAGAAGTATTAAGCAATTCAACCTATTTATTTATATGACGAGTAATAGATGTATCATAACTCTTAACATAATCTTCAGTCTTCTTAATTCTTTTTTCACCAGCTTCAGAACGTTTGTCTAATATAGAAATTATCTAATTTAATAACGGACTTTTATATTCCATAATATAATATATTTTTTAATTTTTATTAATAATCTAATGAATTTTTATATGAAGATAATTCATTTAACAATTCATTATGATATGTTTCATTTCCAGCAAATTTTGTTTCAAGTGCATTAATAGATGAATCTATCTTTGATAAGCGCTCACTTATATTAAAAAGTTGACTATTTATATTATCAAACTTATCCTATACAGTTCCTTCACTAGTACCAGTTTGTATCTTAATATTGTCAATAGTTTCAATAATTTTTGATATAGATGTATTTATATCTGCTATATTTCCATTTAATCGAACAATATCCATCTTAAAATGCTTTTCATATCGTCCTTCACATGTAGATAATCTACTATCTAAATTATCAATAGCCTTAAGTTTTTCATGATCTACATTTGATTGAGTTGTTACAGTAGCAATACTTGTTGATAAGTCATGAAATTTTTTAGGTATTTCCAATGCTTCAAAATCATGTCTGAGATTAGTAATACGTTCATCTAATGTATTATTTACATTATTAATACTTGTATTTAACTTTATTAAAGAACTATTATTCTATTGTATATACTGTGATAATTTAGTTGTATTTTCTGTTACTTTACCTTTTGCTTCATCAATTATTCTCTATAAATCTGTAATATCTCTATCATGTTTACCAGATAAATCGGAAATAGACTATTCTAAATTTAATTTTAATGTAGAAATTGCATCACCCAATGTCATTGATGTATCATCATTTTTCTATGTATAATCAGTAGTTACATTTTCTACTGCAAGAGAAACTGATCTATTAATATAATTAATAATAGCATTAGATGTATTATCAATATATTTAACTATATCATTTGATGTATCATTAATTTTATTAATAAGAATTGTTTTATCTTTAGACATCTATGCAATTAATTGATTATTTACTTGATTAATCTTACTTGTTAATGTATCATTAGTATTAACTATATCAGATTTAATTGTAGATATATCTCTTTTTATACTAACTATATCTTTACTGTTATTTTCTATTTTTGTTAATAAAGGATTTCTACATTCTTCAATGATTCCATCAACTTTAGTTTCCATATTAGATACACTTGCATTTATATCTGCAATAGTTTCATCTAATACATCTTTTACATTGTCAATATCATCAGCATTTTTAAATATAGTATTACATCCAGTCTCAGATAATGGTCCAACTGCAAAAATAACATTCTAACCATAAGGTACTTTTAAATCATAATAATACGCAAATGTTACTTCACCTGGTTTCATATTTTTCTATAATAACACTGTCTTTGCATGATTATAATCAGAAAAAAATGATTTATTATAACTATGTATTAGTGTATCTTGAGAAGATTGATTACCTGAGCCATATTGTGCATTGTTTAAATATAAAGCCATATGTTTAATAAAAATTCTTTATTATATTTATCAAAAATGGGATCCATGTAAACATGGATCCCATTAATATAACTAATATTTAATATGTATATAAATTGATTTGCGAGAAGATTTGAGATTACTCAAAATTATAATCTCTTGTACTGGCGTTGCAATTGCTTTATTTTTGTTGTAGATGCAATTGTATTATAATGTTTCTTAAGTTGATATTCATACTTAGGATTACCAGCATAACGATGACCACTTTTATTAACATAATTATTCAACAAATGTTGTTCTGTACGGCCCTTTACTAAATAATTTGAAGTCAATACGTCTACATACGCATTAATTGCTTCTTTATATGTTTTATAGTATCTTTTCTCGATACCAAATAATGAACGTCTTGAACACGTTCTTCCTACACCTGCCTTGCCAAAGGTAGTTTCTAACTGTGTTTGAGCAAGCATAAAACAAATATCTATATTATTTGTTAAACCTGCTTTTACAATATAACTAGGAATTATATCTGGACAACCAGGATATAACGACTTGATATATGTTCTAGCTTCTTCAACTAACGAATTTTCAATACTAGACTTTGTATGTTTAACTACTGTTGTCTTTGCATTTACTTCTCCATACGCATTATTATTACTATCAATAGTTGCAGCATTTATTGATATGAAAGGTAATAAAAACAATAGCGTAAATAATAAAATTTTCTTTAATATCACTTTTTTCTTCATAAATTAATTGTTTCTATGTTATTTTTTATTATTCGATGAAAAAGAAATAACATATACATATATCACATATATAATATGTTAAATTCTTTATAACTTCATCTTAGCCTTCAAAAACCATATTCCAACTTTTATGGAATCAAAATTTGATTTTCAATACGACTTTATTATTCCGCGCTTATAGGCTTACTCCTTTAACCTATCAAAATTAAAATTAATTAAAATTGAACATTGCACGAAAAATACATGTGCTTTCCGTCAGACACATGTTTCACAAATTATCAATTCACATATTAAATAAAATCACTTCTATATTTATTCGAATTGATTTATATATTATATAAGAATAATGGTGAATTGTCTACTTACAAGAAACTCACCATTATTCTTTAACATATATAAGATATTTTACTTCTTCTTTGAAATAATCTCTACCAACTTATCCTTCTGATAAGAACGGTATACACCATGTCGAACATCATAGAATACCTGAGTATTCTCATCCTTTGCAGTCTTACGACCCTGAACCTCACGGTTTGTAGGAACCTTTGACATATCAAGAGTACCTGTAGTTGTAATCTTCTTACCTTTGTTATTGAAGAATACAAACTTAACGTTTCCGTTCTTCATCTTCTCTACCAACTCTGTATGCAACTTCATATTAGCTGGTGTCTCAACTACATTAGTAGGCGTTTCAACTACTGTCTCTGCAGTCTTTACTGCATTCTCTGCTTCTGCAATAAGCTGTGCCTTTGCTTCTGCGTATGCTTCCTTCATAGAGATGTGCTTTGCTGCACGAATCTTGTTAGCTACTGGGAAAACCTGTGCTGGAGAAATCTTAACTGTTGTATTCATAATCTTTATTTTTTAATTGTTTATTATTTGTTTATTATTTACATTACAAAGATACATGTTTTATTCCAAATAAAAAAATATTCTAGGAAAAAATTCCAAAAAATTAATATATTTCTTTCTTTAACATATCTCCATGTCTATTAAATAAAAATGCAACTTCATTTGTTACTGTAGCATTAAATAAGTTCTTATATTTTACTGTACCTCTAATTACATAATTTGGTTCCCATACTCTCAATCTTACTGGAGCAGTAAGTGTAATATCTGCTTCATCTGTATCAAAATGATGTGCAGATAATATATTGTAAATATATTCTCTACATGCATTCAGCCATGAATCATAATCATATGGATTTTTATTTAATGGAATTTCTCCAATATTTACATTACTACAAAAAGCATATTTAGCAGTATCACTTGTCTCTAAATAATTATCAAACATCACAACCTTATCATTATCACTTAACTTATTAAATGATACTTGTAAAGAATCTCTATATAATTCATATTTAGTTTCATCAATATTGCTAAAGGAACCATTATCATTTTTTGTATTATTAATGAGAATATTTGCATAATGTTCACATGCATCATAATCATACTCAGTAGATGTATTATTTTTTACACTTTTAACACCAGATATAATAAAAATAAAAAATAATAATATTCCCAAATATAATAGTTTTTTATGTTTTACTATTTTATCAAAATAGACAATAGGCCAAATAATTAATAATGGGTAAATAATTACACTAATGATAATACTAATAACCAAATGCTTTTTAATAAATGATCTAAACTTTTCCATAATTATATTACTTTTTAATTGTTTATATTTGTTTATTATTACTCTTCAATTCTCTTCTGATATTCTTTCTGAATTTCATTACGAATATCACGAAGTAAATCTTCATTAAAATCTTCTTTATTTCTTATATCATAATAAGAGATAAATGGAAATCTTACAGTAATTCTATGCATAGCATAATTCAATGAATCTACCTTCATAAATCCACATGATTCTGCTAAATATAATCCATCTGCAGTTTCAACTACAATATCACTATTAACAAATCCATCAAAATCAGATGTAGGTGTTAATGTAATATCATCTCGCTTAACAACTTGTCCATCAGACCATGTATGATCCCAACAATGAACATTACACATATGCCATATATCTTCTGATATAATAACAGGATCATTTCTATCTGATGAAATCTCATATTCTGCAATAACTTTCATTCTTGCATCATATGATTCATGATAATCATCAATTCTATTTTCGTTTTCTCTACGAAGTTGATATACTTTAAATTTCTTCATTGTATTACTATTTTATTAATAACAATTCAAAGATACACATTATTTCCTAAATAAAAAAAGAGATATACCAAAAAATGATATATCTCTTATAAAAATAAACAATCAAAAAATAATAGTAGCGAAAGTGTGATTTGAACACACGACCTCAGGGATATGAATCCTGCGCTCTGACCAACTAAGCTATCTCGCCATAAAAATTAATAAATAAAACGTTTTACAAAGCCTTAGAACTACAATGGTTTCGTTAAACCATCGCACGCATAGTAGACTTCAATAACAATGTTTCTATTTTAGCGTTAATGGAACTTATACTAAAGTTTACTTTACTATTATTGAAAACGCAATTATATGGTGGTGTCCATAGTCCATCTTTCTTCATACACTCTTATGTCCCTCACTCATTTATCTGCAGTTATGGTGAGTTGCTTCACTCATATAATGTTTTATCTAATTACCGAGATCTTTTTATTTATTAGGAAGTGTCGTTGGAATCGAACCAACATCATTAACAATAATGCGATTAATATGACTAACATTATGTTCTATCTGCGCACAGTCCTATTCAAAGGATGTTTTACCAATTAAACTACACACTTCATTAATTTGAGTTGATAAATGGAATCGAACCATTTAAAATCTTCTAATACCTATTTCAAAGTATCATCTCTTATCCCTGGGATTTGGGTGTTTTCCCATTAAACTATATCAACAAAAATACTCTCTTACTACAAGTTGTCCCCATTGTCTCAGAAAGATTTACATTTAACTGTTTTATCATTACTTCCACTATTATAAAAACTCCGTACGCCGTTTCCAAGCAACTAAAAATAATAGTCATTTCACAGTACCGTCGTTATATTCACTATATATTATGCATCTAATATCAGTGCAATTCAAAATTAACCTCAGTTAATGAACTCTTAATAGAACATGGTGTTTCACATGTACATCATATATATTGTTATACAGTAGGTCTATAGAATATACAAGTCAACCTCTTTTTACGTGCTGTATACCACGGAAATATTTTATATTAGAGGGTAAAGTGTGATTCGAACACACGACGTATAATAATGGTTTTGCAGACCATTCCCTTCGACCACTCAGGCATTTACCCAAATAAACAGGAGACAAGAATTTCATATTAAAAGTATGATCCTAAATAATAATTTGCTGTAATATCTCCCATAAGATATTTAACTTAATAACATATATGATAATATATGTGAAGTTAACCTAAGAAAACTATATATTGAATATATAGAAAGATAATTATCTAAATCTTATCTTTTTTATAAATATAAATCAACTAAATCTTTATATGTAAATTATAAATTAAATTCTTCCAACGACTTAATATACAATACGATAAACATACTTAAATTTAGTCTCACTATATTCTTTTATTATTTATATAAATAATTTTAAAAAATTAAGAATTATATAAATTATAAAATATTATAATTTAAATATTATATAATTGATTCAAGAGTCTTATGTTGTTATTCCAATAAACAATAGAACTAAATTTGCTGTTATGACTCTCATATAATATTATATCCAAAAAATGAGTGAAACGACGTAGAAAACACTCGTGGTACCATAAGTTTTTTTAAAACATATGTTTCAACTTAATTAAATGCTTAATTAAATATCAACAATACGGGCAGCGCGGTACATTCAACTTAAACGCCGAATACGTTTTTATTAATATTCCGTTTGCTATAAATTGATTATAACTTACTACTAACATCACGGAATAACCATGTCAACGAACGATTTGAATATTACAACTAATTGTAATATAAAGCTTCGATACAAAATTATGTATACCTAATTTTATCTTATATTCATTAATTATAAAATTGTATTTATATCAACTTCTTTATGTTCATATATCAATTTAGTATTATAACCTAATTTTTTATATGCAATAAATTTATCTTTCATATTTTGAATATCTAATGTCCATGATGATTTAATTTCAACAATTGTATTTGTTTCTGGTAAATAAAAATCAGGAATAGCAATTCTCTATTTATTTTTCTATGTATCAAAATACTATATTCGCATACTTTCAACTAAATAACTAATTTTCTAATCATCCAATATATTTGCATAATCAGTTTCATATGAACTTCTTAAAAAATATTGTTTATTATCCCATGTATTATGATATTCTGTTTTAAACTATGTATTTTGATTATGTTGATTTCCTAATTTACCTAATTTATAATTTAAACTTACAGCATCTGATATTGTTTTTCGTTGTATATTAAATCGTTTAAATATATTACCTATATGTTTCTCTGGATAATTATATTTTTTTAAAATACCTCCACTACCTTCTTTTATATAAATATCTTCAAGATCTGTCTTTATTCTATTTAATTCCTTAAAAAAATCAATTGTACCTAATGCCTATGGATTAAATTTAAAATATTTAATTAATGTTAAAATTGCCTAAAAATTCCATTTTTTACATATTTCATTTGTACAATGTTTCTAACCGCATTTATCACATTCATATAATTGTATTTCTCTAAAATTATATGATTTATATTTTTCTTTACTTCTAACTAAATTTATTCCACGAATACGTTTTTTCTCATTATAAAGAAGTTTTTTATCATCATTATTTAAATTTATATCATTATTTAATATTTTCTTAATTGCAGTATCAGATATTTTTTTATTCTTTTCTTCTTTATTTGTTTTTGACTATGTTAATATACTTGAACATTTATCAGAACATGTTAATCGATATTTCTATTTATTATAATCATTTTCTGTACATGTTATATTATATGTATTATTACATACCACACAATTACATGTATATGTAAATCTAGGTAATATCCTTTTTAATATTATATTTGTAATATTTGTATTATAATTTGGATTTAATTTACATTTAGATGCATGTCCACCTAATTTACGAGGATTATCAAATTCTTTTCCACAAAATTTACATATATATTTTCCCACATGTTCTTCCATAAAATTAAAATTAATTTTAATATTTATCTATCAGTAAATAGTAAAAATCAATAATAATCATTTTAATTGGAAGATTTTTTAAGAGCGGATAATCGGAATCGAACCGACATTTTCGGTTTGCTATATGCAAGAGATTCGAACTCTTATTTTATAATACCACATTTATTATTAGCATATAGTTTAATTTTACAAGTTTATTCTTGTATGGAAGACCGACACACTACCATTGTGCTATACCCGCAAATTATAAATACTATTAATGTCCTTTTCTCGGCAAATTCTCTAAGGGTTATTATTTGCTTTGTTTCTATATGCATACGTACACCATACATATAATGCTACTTTCATTCTCTTACTCGCACATAGAATAATCACGTTATTCCGACAACTTAATTCCATTTTCCTCTTGTAATTGTGGAACTTACAAATAATTATCTCCGACTCTTAATATCATATTGAGCAACCAGTAGGAAAATTCGTCATTTCAGACTAAAAACTGTACTCTCCAAGATTAATGCTTGTGATTCCCTGAAGTTATACGGATGGATCCATGTACATCGTTACCATCACGCTTGACTACATTTCATCAGCTAAATGAAACTTAATGCTTTTACATACAATGTCTTCTTCTCGAAACTCTTTAAATGATGGGCACTCAAAACCCCACATTTTAATAGTATTTTTATTATTAATTATTAACTGTTCATTCAATTAACATAATGTATATGTTGAAATCAAACAAAAGTCTATATATTTCTCTTATTTTTTATCAAAATAATTAATGTATCTCTAACTGGAATCAAACCAGTAACTGGAATTTAGGAAAATCCTATTTTATTCACTTAAACTATAGAGATATATGTTTGTACTCTGTAAGAGAATCGAACTCCTAACCTATTCGTTCGTAGCGAATTACTCTAATCCAATTGAGCTAACAGAGTAAAATTATAATGTATAAATCTTCCCTTAGGCGTGAACTTCCATTATATAGATACCTTACTATCTAAAGTTTTAAATCTGATTAATTACGTAAGGATAATATCAGATTTATCGATTCTGTATGGTAGATAGGGCACGATCCTACAACCACTAGTTCCCAAAACTAGCATTCTACCAATTGAACTACTACCATATATTAATAAAATATTCTTATAATTATGTTTATTATATAAGAAAATATATTAATAGTTTACTTTATATATATAATATAAATCGGGTCACGTTAGGGGCTCGAACCCTGTACTGCAGAACCACAATCTGCCATGTTACCAATTACACCAGACGGACCATAAAAAGAAAAACCTCAAGTAGAATTTTGATCAATTTTCTACTTGAGGTTAAATTTGTATATATGTTGAGTTAACCGGTTATGATTGCAACATACAAGAAAACTTTAAACACTCAAGTATAGACATAGGTCGACCACCTCCACATGGGAACATGTGAACCATACCACAAACGGGATGCATACCATATGTCATATTTAAAGTTTTCATAATCTCTTTACTTATTTTATTTTTTTCTTATCTTATATTAGATATTTAACTTAATGACATATATAACTTTTATAATATATGTGAAGTTAACCTAAGAAAACTATATATTGAATATATAGAAAGATA
>OIXA01000811.1_pt1 | contig 42797 bp, 30 predicted proteins | sample 1587721 | NCBI WGS metagenome assembly OIXA01 (sample SAMEA3888900, study PRJEB22519) | human gut metagenome | biome: human gut; feature: human-associated habitat; material: faeces | place: Denmark | collected 2013
AGATGGAGAACGAGTACCAGCAGTTTGCCAACCAATACAGCGAGATGAAGACGCAGATAACCAACGACTCCATCGTAGCACAACTCACAGCCGAGCAGGAGAAGACCGAACGACTGCTCAAGGAACTGCAGGACACCAAGTCGAGCGACGCTCGCGAGATAGCACGCCTCAAGAAGGAACTGGCTACAGTACGCGCCGTATTGCGCAGCTATGTCATCGAAATCGATTCGCTCAACCGACTCAACCAGAACCTCACCGCCGAGAACACTCGAATCAAAGGACAATACAACGAAGCGACCCGACAGATTGAGGGACTCAACACCGAGCGCGCAACGCTCTCGGAGAAAGTGGCGATTGCAGCGCAGCTCGATGCCACCGGCATCTCGATGCAGCTGAAGAACAAGCGCGGCAAGAATACCGACAAGACTTCAAAGTGTACAAACATACAGGTTAACTTCACCATAGCCAAGAACGTGACAGCACGGAACGGACAGAAGACATTCTACGTGCGCATAACCACTCCTGCCGGAACAACACTCGGAGGTGGCGCATCGTTCAACTATCAGAACCGCTCGCTCGAAGCCACAATGCACAAGACTGTGGAATACGGCGGACAGGAAATGGCTATAACCACATATTGGAACGTGTCGCAGTCGCTGCTTGCCGGAACCTATCAGGTAAGCATTTTCGCCGACGGCAACATGATTGGCTCACGCAGCTTCACATTCAAGTAAGCCACCGAGGCTGACAAGCCATACACTCCAACTAACAAAGAAAGATGAAACACAAGTTATTAATATTGGCCCTTACTACGCTTGCCACAAGCGCTCAGGCACAACAGACGCTGACACTCGACAGTTGTCGCGCAATGGCATTGCGCAACAACAAGACCCTGTCGGCATCACGCCTGCAGCTCGACATGGCTCGCTACAACAAGAAAGCGGCCAAAACAAAGTATCTGCCGCACATAAGTGCACTCGGCGGCTACGAACTGACAAGCCGCGAGATATCACTACTCAGCAAAGGCCAGAAGTCGGCACTCGCCAATGCAGGCACCAACACCACCGGTGCGCTGCACAACGACATTGCCGGTGCTCTGACAAACCTTGCCCAGCAAGGCATACTCACACCCGAACAGGCATCCAATCTCGGAGGCATGTTCGGACAGGTGGGCTCTAAGATAGGCGAAGCCGTCAACCATGTAGGACAGAACATCGTTGACGCTTTCCGCACAGACACACGCCAGATGTACGCCCTCTCGGTCATGCTCACACAACCTGTTTATATGGGTGGAGCCATAATAGCAGCCAACCGTATGGCTGCCATAGGCGAAGAGATGGCACAGAACAACATCGAAGCCTCGACGCAAAACACGCTGCACTCAATCGACCAGGCTTACTGGACTGTAGTGTCTGTACACCATAAGAAGCAGTTGGCAGAAAGCTATCTGGCTGTAGTGAAGAAACTCGACGACGATGTGAGCAAGATGATACGCGAGGGAGTGGCCACACGAGCCGACGGACTGAAGGTGGACGTCAAGGTGAACGAGGCTGAAATGTCGCTGACACAGGCCGAAAACGGACTCGCTCTCGCCAAGATGCTGCTCTGCCAATTGTGTGGCATGGATGTCGACTCAGACATTACACTTGCCGACGAGAACGCCGACAACATAGTAGAGCAAGCCGACGACGCTCAAGCCGACCGCGCTGTGGCTATGGAGAACCGCCCCGAACTGAAACTTCTGCAGAATTCTGCCGACATGAGTCGCCAAGCCACCAAGCTGGTGCGCGCCGCTTATCTGCCACAGGTGCTTCTTACCGGCGGATATGTAGCCACCAATCCCAATGTCTTCAACGGATTTGAACGCAAACTCTCGGGCATGTGGAATGTCGGAGTGATGGTGCGTGTGCCGTTGTGGAACTGGATGGAGGGCACATACAAGGTGCGCGCAAGCCGCATTGCCACAACTATCGTCGAACTCGAACGCGACGACATCCGCGAGAAGATTGACCTGCAGGTGAGCCAAAGCCAATTCAAGGTGAAAGAAGCCAACCGCCGTCTGGCTATGGCAATAAAGAACGTGGAGAACGCAGAGGAAAACCTGCGTTGCGCCAACCTCGGATTCAAGGAGGGCGTAATACCCACTACCGACGTAATGGCTGCACAGACAGCATGGGTGCAGGCACAATCGCAGAAGATAGACGCCGAAGTAGACGTGAAAATGAGTCAAGTTAACTTAAAGAAGGCACTCGGTGTCTTGCAATAACAACACACATTATATATTATTATGTCAGAAAAATCGCAACATAAGAACATACTTATCACCATAGCATGCTCAACAGCTGTGGTGGCAGCAGTAGCTATCATCGGTTCGCTGTCGCTCAAACAAGAGCCTGAAACAATACAGGGACAGGTGGAAGTGTCTGAATATCGCGTATCGAGCAAGGTGCCCGGACGCATTCTTGAACTCCGTGTCAAGGAGGGCGACTATGTCAACGTAGGCGATACGCTTGCCATTCTCGACGCTCCAGAGGTGCGCGCCAAGATGACTCAGGCACAGTCGGCAGAGAACGCCGCGTCGGCTATGGACGAAATGGCAAACAACGGCGCACGCAAGGAACAGGTGCGTGCCGCATTCGCCGTATTGCAGCAGGCCAAGGCTGGTCTGGACATTGCACAGAAGTCGTACAATCGTGTACAGCGTCTGTTTGACGAGGGCGTGATGACAGCCCAGAAGCGCGACGAGGCATTTGCCAACTACAAGGCTATGGAGGCTCAGGTGAAGGCCGCACAGAGCCAGTACGACATGGCAGTCAACGGTGCACGTATGGAAGAGAAGAAGGCTGCAGCCGCACAGGTGAACCGTGCTAAGGGCGCAGTGGCCGAAGTCAGCTCTTACATCAACGAAACCATGCAGATAGCACAGATGGCTGGCGAAGTGAGCGATGTCTATCCGAAGGTGGGCGAGCTCGTCGGAACCGGTTCACCGATTATGTCAATATCGATAATGAACGACCTTTGGGGCACATTCAACGTTCGTGAAGACCAGCTCAACGGTATGAAGATTGGCAGCGAGATTAAGGCTTTCGTTCCGGCATACAACCGCGAGATCCGTATGAAGGTTTACTACATCAAGGATCAGGGCTCGTACGCAGTATGGAAGGCCACCAAGTCGAACGGACAGTACGACCTCAAGACCTTCGAAGTGAAGGCCCGCCCGATTGACAAGATTGAAGGTCTGCGTCCGGGAATGTCATTGGTGCTGAAGAAATAAGATAAAAGCCCCACCCCCAACCCCTCCCCCGTAGGGAGGGGAGAGATGTGTTTAGTTATAATAAGTCGGAACATATAGCTCCCCTCCCTGCCGAGGAGGGGCTGGGGGTAGGGCTTTTCTCTTTCCGATAGATTATCTCATAAACGATTCCCCAAATCATTTTTGTTAATGTCTTTCACCAAACGAATCATACAAATATTCTTACGCGAGTGCCGCCGACTGAAGGAAAATCACATATATCTATTCTCAATGGTGATTTTCCCGATATTCGTGACCTTCTTCTTCACGTCGCTCATGAACGAAGGACAGCCGCAAGACATGCCTGTAGGCGTTGTCGACCTTGACAACTCAGCCACAACGCGCAAGCTGACACGAATGCTCGACTCGTTCCAGTCGACCAAGGTTGTAGCCCACTACCCCAATTTCGAAGAGGCACGACTCGCTATGCAGCACAACGAAATATACGGTTTCCTGTATTTTCCACAAGGCACCACAGCCGATCTATTGGCTTCGCGACAGCCAAAAGTGTCATACTACTACAGCTACGCTTCGCTGACAGCAGGCTCACTCGTGTTTAAAGACCTCAAGACCGTAACCACTCTCGGCACGGCAGGCGTTGGCAAATCGGTGATGTCAGCCAAAGGTTACACCGACAATCAGATTGCAACATTCCTACAACCCATCGCCATCGACCTGCATCCCGTAGGCAATCCGTGGGTGAACTACAACATTTACCTCTCAACGATGCTCGTTCCGACGTGTCTGTTGCTGTTCATTTTCCTCGTCACCGCCTACTCTATGGGCTCGGAATTGAAGATGGACACGGCACGCGAACTCATGAAGTGCGCTGGCGACAATCCGTTTGTTGCCATAATAGGCAAGATGCTGCCACATACCATTATATGGCTCATCATAATGCTGGGCTATCTGTACTACACATTCGGCATCCTCGACTTCCCACATCCGGGCGGTTGGGGCAGCATAATAGGCTTGGGCGTGCTTACAGTATTGGCATCGCAGGGTTTCGGCGTATTCATGTTCGGACTGTTCCCTTCAATGCGAATGGCAATGAGTATGTGCTCGCTGTGGGGCGTACTGAGCTTCTCAATGGTAGGAACAGCCTTCCCTATTCTTGCTATGGATCCTGCTCTGCAATCGTTGGCACAACTGTTTCCCATGCGCCACTTCTTCGTAATATACGAGATAGTGGTGTTCGGAGGCAATCCATGGACCGATGTGGCGCTCAACGCAGCCGCACTCACTCTGTTCGCCTGCGCTCCCGTGTTTGTAATCCTGCGCTTGGGCAAGGCTCTGAGAGAATATGTATATTTGGAGTAAAACTGTATTTAGATGAACAAGATAAGAACTTTCTGGGAAGACACGGCCAGAGTATGGCTTCACGAGATGCGCGACATGTTCAAGGACGAGGGCGCGCTGCTCTTCGTGATACTTTTGCCCTTAGCCTACCCTATACTCTACTCGTGGATATACAACAACGAGGTGGTGCGCGACGTGCCTGTGGCGGTGGTTGACAATTCGCATAGTCAGACGAGCCGCGAATTCGTTCGCCACGTAGATGCATCGTCCGACGTTCGTGTGGCAGCCTACTGCAACAACCTTGAGGAGGCAAGCCGACTCGTGGGCAAGCAGGAAGTGTACGGCATAATACTTCTGCCTGAGGACTTCGACCATAACCTCGGACGCATGCAGCAAGCCCATGTCAGCGTGTATTGCAACATGGGACTGATGCTTACCTATAAGGCTATATTCCAGACCTGCACAGCTGTGGCTGCCGATATGAACTCGCACATACAGATAGCGTTGTCGGGCAACTACACAAACCGCGACGACCAGATTACAACGCAGCCCATGCAGATTACCGACGTGCCTATATTCAACAATACAGGTGGCTATGGCAACTTCATATTGCCAGGCGTTCTGGTGCTCATCATACAGCAGGTGATGTTGCTTGGCATAGGTATTGCCTACGGAACATCGCACGAGAAGCGCCGCTTCGTACGCCTCATACCAATGTACGAACGCCGTTTCGGACTGGCGCGCATCATGGTTGGCCGCATAATGGGATTCTTTGTGCTCTTCCTGCTCATCGCAGCATGGGTATTGCTGGCGGTTCCACGGCTGTTCCATTTCGTGCAGATACTACACGCACGCGACTTTGCACTATTCGTAGTGCCTTATCTACTGTCGTGCATAGGCTTTGCCATCACCTTCTCTTACTTCGTGCGCAAGCGCGAGAATGTGATGTTGCTCGTAGTGTTCACCTCCGTGCCATTCCTCTTCATGTCGGGCGTGTCGTGGCCCAAGAGCAATATACCCGAAATGTGGCAATGGTTCTCATGGCTGTTCCCGTCTACATTCGGCATTCAGGGATTCGTCAAGCTGAACACAATGGGTGGAGTGTTCGGCGACATTCTGCCCGAAATCAAGGGCCTATGGATGCAAGCCATCGTTTACGGAGAATTGGCTACCTTAGTGACACGTTGGCAAGTAAGACGAGTTATGGAGAAATAAGAGTTTGCCGGAATAAAAACAAATAGGCAAACAAATAGCATAGATATAGAGGGTGTGCAAAAGTCACAGCAGTACGAGCCCATAGCCCAGGGCCGCTCGGCTCTGCCGCTTGCCTAAGCAAGAACACCCTGGGCAAAAGTATCACAAATACCAATGCGCCCTGCAAGGGCAAAAGCGTTAATTATCAATGCTTTTGCCCTTGCAGGGCGTTTTGCTGTTTTCAATCCGTACACCCAAGGCGCTGCCCTGGGCTATGTGCTTTTTGGGCTTTCAGCCCGCTTTGTTTGACTTTTGACACATCCTCTGTAGAAGTTATAAAAATTAAAGAAGTTATAGAATTTAAAGCCGTATGTCTTATAGCTGGATATTCAGCAAAAAGGGTAATGGCTATAAATTCTAGCGACCGTAGGGAGCGCTAACCTCTTTAACTTCTGAATTCTATGAACTAGCTAAAGTTCAGTTAAATATATTATAGAAGTGTTATCTGTAAATATTCTATGAATTCACTTTACTCGAACACCACATCACCAAAGAAGTCGGGACGATGGAAGTCGGGCTTGGGAAGGTCGATTGGGAAGAGCGAGAGGAAGTGCGGGTGAGGCAGCATGTCGCCACACTTATACACATTGCCCTTCACGTGCAAGCCGTCGAAGCTCTTAAGATTATGACGATAGTAAGCCTCAACGGGCACAGCCAGACACAACTGCCATGTACGCTCACCCTCAATGTTGTCGAACGGCTCGCGACCCATTGACGACCAGCGCTGCACCTTGTCCAGAACATCCTGCTGAGCACGCTCACGTCCTTCACGACTTGGACCGAAACCGATGAGCATTGTACCGGCTGCGTTGCACTCCATATTATAATAGGTGCCGTCGGCAACTGGCGAAAGGAACAGCTCGCAGCAAGAGTCTTCCCACACGTTGCCATCATCGTGCGGTGCAACGGCACGCACGCACTCCTCAGTGACGCGATAGTTGATGAGCAGCTGGCTGCCATTGTGAGCCATACGCACCTCAAACTTCGGCTTGTAGGGGAAATCGGCAGCCCAACAGTGGTTGTCTACCTGAACGAACTCAATATGAGCCTCGTCCATAATACGGCAAATCTCAGCCGCCTCGACCGAGGCAGCTGAGATTTTCTTTATGTTCAATGCTTTAGGCATAGACGTAATAGGATTAGAGGTTGTTCTTCTCGATATCCTTGAAGTAGCGGTATGTTCCAACCTTGAGCTCCTCAGTAGCAGCCTCGTCAGCTACGATGATACCGTGCTGGTGCATCTGCAGAACAGAGATAGTCCACATCTGAGTAACCGGACCCTCAACAGCAGCCTGGAGAGCGCGTGTCTTGTTGTGGCCATTAACGAGGATCATAACCTCACGTGCAGACATTACAGTACCTACACCTACTGTGAGAGCTGTTGTAGGAACCTTCTTCACGTCGTTGTCGAAGAAACGAGAGTTGGCAACGATAGTGTCAGTTGTAAGAGTCTTCATACGTGTACGTGATGTGAGTGAAGAACCCGGCTCGTTGAAAGCGATGTGGCCGTCAGGACCGATACCACCGATGAAGAGGTCGATACCACCAGCCTCAACGATCATCTGCTCGTAACGTGCGCACTCAGCCTCCAAGTCCTCGGCGTTGCCATTGAGGATGTGGATGTTCTCCTTCGGGCAGTCAACATGGTCGAAGAAGTTCTTAGCCATGAATGAGTGGTAGCTCTCCGGGTGTGACTCGGGCAGACCTACATACTCGTCCATATTGAAAGTGAGGACATTCTTGAACGAAACACGTCCCTCCTTGCAAGCCTCAGCCAATGCATGGTACATTCCGATAGGTGAAGAACCAGTCGGCAGACCGAGCACGAACTTGTGGTCGGGTGTCGGATTGAACTTGTTGATACGCTCAATTACATGCTCAGCAGCCCACTTTGAGAGCTGATCATAATCCTTTTCAATAATAAGTCTCATAATATTTTTGTTTTAATAAAATTTGATTAGCGTTTTTGAAAGCGTGTCCCGAAGTCACATCGGGACACGCTGTTGATTGTTGTAGTAGTTGTAACTAAATAAGCAGTCATTTGTTAGTTGAAAATCGGTTTTTCCAAACTAATACGACTTGGCGCCCTATTTATTCAGGCGTCACAATTCATAGCTTGTCTTTATCCATACAAAGATACTCATTTAATCTATAACGTCAAAGATTATCAAACAAAATTAGTTGCTTAACATCAATTTTTAAACACAATTTCGTATTTTTGCACCATTCATACACATAACAGCACCCAATGGCATGCTGTTTGTGACAAATAAAGCGTAAGAAACACTTCACGCAGAAGTGACTTATTAAATTTATTCAATAACATTAGAATTTAAGACATTATGGTTTATACCAACAATCCGTGCCCTCGTACAGAGAGCACACAAAACAACGAGCGCGAACGCAAAATCTACCGCGTCACGATATATGGAGCCGTGGCAAACATACTGCTCTGCCTCTTCAAACTGCTGGCTGGCATCATTGGACGCAGCTCGGCAATGATAGCCGATGGCATACACTCGCTCAGCGACCTTATCACCGACTTCATCGTTATTGCCTTCGTGCGCATATCGAGCAAGCCGCAAGACCGCGGACATGAGTACGGACACGGCAAGTATGAGACTCTCGCTACAACCATTATCGGGCTGATGCTGCTGTTTGTTGGATTGGGCATCATGTGGAACAGCATCACTCAGATATGGTCGTGCCTTAACGGTGGCACGCTGCAGTCGCCGGGCTGGATAGCGTTCGTGGCTGCCATATTGTCTATAGTAGTCAAGGAGGCGTTGTTTCAATACACGCGCAAGCAGGGCAGACAGTTGCAGTCGCAAGCTGTCGTAGCCAATGCATGGCACCATCGCAGCGATGCCCTCTCGTCAATTGGCACGGCAATAGGCATCGGTGGAGCCTTGGCACTTGGCTCACACTGGACCATACTCGACCCCATTGCAGCCCTTATCGTGAGCATTCTCATCATCCACGCATCTATCGAACAGTTGCGTCCGAGTCTTGGCGAACTTGTGGAGAACTCTCTGCCCGAACCTGTTGAAGAAGATATTATCAAGACCCTGCTCTCGTTCGACGGCGTAAAGGATCCACACAATCTGCGCACACGCAAAATAGGCAACCGTTCCTCTATTGAGGTTCATGTGCGTATGGACGGACAGATGACTCTCGACAAGGCTCACGACATCACTCGTGCCATGGAAAAGAAACTGAAGGAGCAACTCGGCGAGGGTACATTCGTGATAATACACGTCGAACCTATTAAATAAGGTTCTGAACTTTCGCAAGTTCAATTAAAATAACAGATGTCCGCTCATAATGCGCCATGTTCGGTTTGAAGCATATAAGTTCTTTGCCAGTACCACATGAGTAACACTCCAGTACCACATAAGTGAAACTCCAGTACCACCTATATGAAACTCCAGTACCAGTTGGGCGGTACTGAAAACGGTACTCATTATCATCAGAACGTTCTACTTGAGTAAAAGGAATTTTTAAACTTTTATAAACGTAAAAAAGCACAACTCCTGGGGAGGAGCTGTGCCTTAATTCTATTGTAGTGATTGTCTCATTAAATATTGTATTCTCTTGTTTTCTTAGCTTCTGCTCACTTGAAATCCTTTTTGACACAGACTCATTTCTACGAAGCGGGCCTTGTCGTTGGGGCGGTGTTCGTTGAGGATGCGACGGATGCGTGCTGCTGCCTCTTCGTCCTTGGCTATCATGTATAGATAGCCGCCACCCCCTGCACCTGGCAGTTTGTAGCCGAGGCAAAGGTCGTTGATGAGGCTGGTGATGGCCTGTACGGCAGGGGGATTGGTGCCAGCGTCAAGGAGCTGGTTCTGTTGCCATGTGCGACCAACGAGACGTCCCATACGATTGAAGTCCATACGCTGTATGGCATCGAACATATCAAGGGCGTGCTGTTTCATGTCGCGCAGCATGGCAAGTTGGTTGTGCTCATTTAGGAACATACGACGTACAATCTCGGCAAGGATGGTCTTGGCGGTGCGTGTAATGCCTGTGTAGTAGAGCAAGTGGCAAGCCTTGTAGTCAGACTGTGTGAAGAGCGTGTCAGGCAGATAACGCACTTCGGGTGTCTGTGCAAAACCACGGTCGGTCTGCAACAACTTTACGCCAGGTAGCAGTCCACCGAACTGATCCTGCCATCCTCCACCCGTGGTGAGCAATTGTTCGAGCACAAGAGTGCGATGACCTATGTCGGTGTTATCCCAACCCAGTCCGCAGAAGTCGTTGAGCGCGCCGAGCACGGTAGAAGCGAGGAGCGAGCTGGTGCCCAATCCAGAACCGGCAGGAATGGCAGAAAGCAATGTCACCTCAAGACCGCAACCGAAAGCACGTAGCTGACTCTCAAGAGTGGGGTAGGAGTCGGTGCAGAACTGTGGTAGGAATCCGGCAAGAGCCAATGCTGCCTTAGGAATGGAGAACGGCGAACCCACGCGGTTGTATTCAGCCAACTCGTTGTAGGTGGTAATCGTCTCGGATGCTCCGAGGTCGATACTGCGCAGTACGATGTGCGGCTGAAGGCATGGCTTGACGTAAGTCTGCAATGGTGGTTGCCCGTTAAGGTTGATGGCTATGTTGACCACGTTGCCACCCTCCATAAGACAATAAGGTGGAGTGTCAGTCCATCCGCCTGCTATGTCGATGCGTACAGGTGAGCGTCCCCACACAATCTGGTCGGCATATACCGACAGACGTGGACGCTGGCTTACACGCAAAGCATCGGCAGTAAGACCTTCGCGCAGCAATCCGAATGCCTGCGCTTCGTAAGAGGCAGATTCATTGGCTGTAGCCTCTGAGCGGAACATAGCGTCGCATGCTCTTGTTAATAAAGGTGCTGATGAAGGCATGGGTGAGGGTAGGTCGATGTCGTTGTCACGATATTGGCCGGCAAGGTTGTGCAGGTCGCACTGGTAGAACACGCTATGCTGCCAGTTGCGTGCAATCATAGGCAGATTGTGGGCGCGGTAGTGTGTGCGCTGGCTTACGAGACGACGCAGATTGGCTTCGTTGCTAATCTCGTCGGCACTCATACGGCGTGCGATAGTCCACAGATGTCTGCCTTCATCGAGATTAGGCTCGGAGAGCATCCATCGCAACACAATACCCATATCGTTGATGTTGTCGACAATAGGGAAGATGCGTGCTGCCTGAAGGTCGTGGCCGCCCTCAATAGTTGCGATGCCGATGCCATGCTCGTCAGCCCACGAAGCGAAGCTGTTGCCGAGGAATTCTACATCGGCAAGAGGTCCGCGGAAGGCATCGTTGAATCCGTATGGGCGTACAGCCCATTGGTTGGAACCTATGGGCACAATATCGACACACTGGCCAGGTGCGAGCGTTAAGGTCCAGTCGTTGTCGGGCACTCCGGTCACGATATTGTCGCGTGTCAGAGTCCAGTGTTCGCCTATGCATGCGTTCTCAATCCATTCGTTGCGATTGGATTGTGTCCAGCGTATCTTGATGTCGGCATTCTGCACGAAGATGGAAGGGTGCGGCTTGCGGTCGTGGTGCATTATCTCACGCTGGTCGTTGACAAGATTCTGTATGGCGAGCATCGACGATAGGAGTTCGTGAGATGTGCCGAAATGGTAGAATTCGCCACCGGTGAGAGGCAGAATTGCAACCTTCAAGTCTGCCACTTCTGCATCGGCAATGGTTGGATTGGAGCCGAGAGCGCAACCGAACTGTCCGTACATGTCGTAGGCTGTGACCGGACCTTCGGTGATATGACCTTCGGTAGTGGAATGCTGCATGAGCACCTTTACGGCACGGTCGCTGAGTATCCACACACCGATGTCGGTAAGATAGAAGTGGTCGGTAGTGAGCGAAGCCAATGTCTCTACCGACGGCTTCTGAAGCATACACTTAAGCTGTGTAGGCTGTTCGCGTGTAGACACGAACACGCCATGATTCTTGGCGGTTTCGGGTCCGAGCCACAGTCCGTAGCACACTATGTCAGCCCATTCTGGTATGGGTGGCAATGGTGAAGTGGTGCGTATGAACACGTCGCCACTGACTATCATAGTGTTTAGTCCGTGTGGCGCCATGTTCATTATGCGATTATAGAGCGGCACCTGAAGCGAAAGCAACGACTGGTCGAGACTCTGTCCACGCTCCCAACGGAACACCGGCAGCGGTGTGAGAACCTTGCCAGAAGGAGCATACGACGGCAGACGTCGGCTCTGTCCGCCAGCGTGCAACAACAGTCGCTTGTCGGATGCGAGCCATTCGTCGAATGTCTGGTTGCCATGCTCAGCCTCGTAGGCAGCACGCAGCAGCCATGTGGTGCCACCGCCCGACCCAAGCTTGGTGCCTACAGGGTCGTTGGTGCAGAACCATTCGTCGGCAGGCAGATGGGTAATGTTGTGGAAGCATCCCACAAGATTAGGGGGTAAGGACAGGAGTTTCTTCATGAGTGTGTGCTTAAATGTGCTTGAATATAGGTGTTATTGCTCGTCATAGATATGGAAAATGCGTTCCATCATCTGCCATTTCTGGTCGGAAGTGGCGTTGTCGTCGCACGACTGGAACTGAGCCACATGTGCCTCCCATTCAGCCTGGCGTGGCATGGTGGCGAGTCGGCTCATTGCCGAATTCCAGTCGAAGTCGGCAGGAGCGTCGACAATCATCACAAGGCGTGTGCCCTGAATGTAAACCTCCATTTCGAGAATGCCCACAGCCTTGATGCCTCGACCTATCTCTGTCCAAAAATGTTCCTTGTCGTGAGCCTCGCGATAGCGGCGTATGATCTCGTTGTCGTCGCTCTTGAGGTCCATGGTCTGCACATACCGCTTTGTAGGCTGGTCGTAGTGCTTGGCAGGATATCCGTTATTTTCCATATTCATTAAGCTTTGGTTTTGAAAAAGTGAAAGGAGAAAATCTTAGTCGTTGAGTGCTCCGATAATCTCGCTTACAGATGTACATCCGTGGTTGTCAAGCCACTGGTTGATACCGTCGCGTACCTTAATAGTAACGGCAGGGTCGAGGAAGTTGGCTGTACCAATCTCGATGGCTGTAGCGCCTGCCATAAGGAACTCGATGGCGTCCTCAGCGGTGCAGATGCCTCCAAGACCTACTACAGGTATCTTCACAGCCTTAGCCACCTGCCATACCATACGCAGAGCTACGGGCTTGACGGCAGGACCGCTCAGTCCGCCAGTAGAGATACTGAGCAACGGGCGGCGACGCTCGATGTCGATAGCCATGCCCATGAGTGTATTGATGAGCGACACGCTGTCGGCACCTTCAGCCTCCACGGCACGTGCTATCTCAGTTACGTCAGTAACGTTGGGCGAGAGTTTTACGATGATGGGCTTGTGATAGCGCTGGCGCACGGCGCGTACTACGCTGGCTGCACCAGTTGTGGTAACGCCGAAAGCCATACCGCCCTGCTTTACGTTGGGGCAGCTGATGTTGAGCTCGATGGCAGGAATCTTGTCGAGAGCGTCGATGCGAGCAGCACACTCGGCATAGTCGTCGGGCGACGAACCGCTTACATTGACAATCATATTGGTGTCGATGTCTTTAATCTGCGGATAGATGTTCTTGCAGAAGTAGTCGACACCCTTGTTCTGCAGACCGACGCAGTTGAGCATACCCTGCGCTGTCTCAGCCATACGAGGATAGTCGTTGCCCTCGCGCGGATTGAGCGTAGTGCCCTTAACGATTATGCCGCCGATGCCATCGAGTGGCACGAAGTCGGCGAATTCAAGGCCGTAGCCGAATGTTCCCGATGCGGTCATAACGGGATTCTTGAGTTTCAGACCGCCTATTTTTACACTTAAATCTGCCATGACAATTTCTTTATATTCATTACCGGACCTTCTTTGCATACACACTTATTGCCGTCTACAGTCTTCTCTACACAGCACAGACAGGCACCTACGCCACAAGCCATCTTATTTTCGAGCGAAACCTCACACTCGATGTTGTTCTTGTAGGCATACTTGGCTACAGCCATCATCATAGGCTTGGGACCACATGTAGAGATGAAGTCGAAGTTCTCCTGCGACAATACCGAATGGTTTGTGACGAAACCTTTCTCGCCTTCCGAACCGTCCTCGGTAGTGATGAGCACACGTCCCACCTCCTCAAACAGCAGTTTCTCCAATACGTCCTTAGCAGTACGTGCACCGAGAAGGAATGTAGGTTCAACGCCCATAGCCTTAAGCTTCTTGCCGAAGTAGAGCAGCGGAGCTACGCCCACGCCACCACCAACGAGCAGCACCTTCTGCGAAGCATCGGTAGGCATGGTGAACGAATTGCCCAGTGGCAGCACACAGTTCAGGCGGTCGCCCTTCTTGAGCTGCTGGAGTCGCTTGGTGCCTTCGCCTATAGCAGCCACGAGCAGCCACAGTTCATTGGCATCGTAATCGACATTGTTGATAGAAATAGGACGACGGAGGAATGTCGAAGGAGAGTTATCGACACGTATCTCGACAAACTGACCCGGAAGCATCTCGGGCAAAGGCTTGTCGTCGGTAAGCTTGATGAGGACGTGCTTGTCGCTCAAAGCTTCAACAGAATTGACCGTAAGGTCGAGGATGAATTTTTTCATTTATATAGTTTAATTGTTTTCGGAGTACAAAAATAGTGTTTTTTGCAGAATTAACGGCATAGTTTCGACATAATTGTATTACATTTGTACTCGAAAAGTACTTGAAACAATAAACACTATGAACAATTATATACTTCCTGCCGAATGGTACACCCAATCGTGTGTGCAACTGACGTGGCCTCATGAGGACACCGACTGGCGCGATTATCTTGACGATATCACCGAGACATTTGTGCAGATAGCCAAGGCTGTGGCACATTATGAGCCGCTTGTCATTGCTGCCAAATATCCCGAGCGTGTGCGTGAGGTGCTTGCCGAGAGTCTGAACGACGATGAGATGGCGCGTGTCAGCATATATGAGAGCGATAATAACGACACATGGGCACGCGACCATGCCTTCATTACGCTTGTTCCTACAACCGACGCTTCAGCTCCGTGCCGACTGCTCGACTTCCGATTCAACGGATGGGGCGAGAAGTTTGCTGCTGATAAGGACAACCGCATCAACCGCACTTTATATGATAAGGGTGTGTTCAGTGGCGAGCGTGTCGACTATGACGACTTTGTGCTTGAGGGCGGTTCGATAGAGAGCGACGGTCGCGGCACGGTGCTCACTACAAGCGTGTGCCTTATGGCTCCTCATCGTAATCAGCCTATGACGCAGGCAGAGGTGGAAACTGTGCTCAAGGAGCGTCTGTGTGCACGCAAGATAGTGTGGTTCGACTACGGACAACTTATCGGCGACGACACCGACGGACATATCGACACAATAGTGCGCGTATGTCCAGACAACACTCTGCTGTATGTAGGTTGCGACGACGAAAACGACCCGCAGTATGCCGACCTTAAGGCTCTTGAAAATCAGCTGCAGCAAGCCACCGATGCCGATGGCAGGCCATATCGGTTGCTCAAGTTCCCCATGCCAGATGCGTTGTATGACGATGGCGACCGACTGCCAGCCACTTATGCCAACTTCCTGATTATAAACGGAGCCGTGATAGTTCCTACATACAATCAGGAGGAAAACGACGCCCGTGCTCTTGAACTTGTGGCTGAGGCGTTCCCCGGCTACGACATCATAGGCATTGACTCGCAGACCATCGTTCGACAGCACGGCTCTATACATTGCCTCACAATGCAGTATCCTGAGGAGTGCCGACGATAGTCGGAGCGGCAAACTACAACGTTAAAGCTAAAATAAATAAGCCTAAAACAAAAAAATGAGAACATCAATTACAAAGATGGCATTAGCCGCAATGCTTGGCATGATGCCTATGACAAACCTATGTGCACAAGAGGAGGTGCAGGGATTTGTACACGCACAGTCGTCGGAGGACGGATATGAATGGCCCACAGACAAGCAGGTGCTCAACAAGCTCGACCAATGGCAGGACCAGAAGTTCGGAGTGCTGATGCACTGGGGACTCTATAGCATTCAGGGCATTGTGGAGTCGTGGAGCATCTGTTCGGAAGACGTAGACTGGATATCGCGCAAGAAGCATCATTTGCCTTACGACGACTATAAGAAATGGTATTGGGGACAGAAGGACGAGTTTAATCCTTCGAAGTTTGATCCCGACCAATGGGCCGATATGATGCAGGACGCAGGAGTGAAATACATGATTTTCACAACCAAGCATCACGACGGTTTCTGTATGTACGACTCGAAGTATACCGACTTCAGCATAGCACATGGCGAGGCGTTCAAGAACAATCCGAAGCGCGACATAGCACGCTATGTGTTTGACGCATTCCGCAAGAAGAACTTTATGATAGGATGCTACTTCTCCAAGCCCGACTGGCATTGTCCTTGGTTCTGGAGTCCGGAGTATGCTACAGCCACACGTTCGATAAACTACAAGAAGGAACGTCATCCGGAATGGTGGAGCAACTACCAGAAGTTCACACAGAACCAGCTTGGCGAGCTTACTACCGACTATGGCAAACTCGACATACTATGGCTTGACGGCGGATGGGTAACGGGCGAAGAAGTTGGATTGGACAGCATTCTGGTTGAGGCACGCAAGCGCAATCCCGGACTGATCTCGGTAGACCGTGCAATAAAAGGACGCAACGAGAACTATCAGACTCCAGAACGTGGCATTCCCGACCATCAGTTGTCATATCCCTGGGAGAGCTGCATCACATTGTCGTGGGATTGGGGTTGGACTCCCAACGCTCCCTACAAGTCGGCTCAGTGGATTATCAACACTCTTGCAGAGATAACAGCCAAGGGAGGATGCTTTGCGCTTGGCATTGGTCCCGACCAGTATGGACAGTTTGACAAGGCCGTTGCCGACCGCCTGCATGTAGTAGGTGAGTGGCTGCGCAAGAATGGCAAGGCTATTTATGGCACACGCAACGCCAAGGTTTATCATGATGGTAATGTATGGTTCACTTCGTCAAAGGATCACAAGACAACCTATGCCATCTACGCTTTGCCCGATAATGAGAAGTTGCCGCAGACGGTAGAGTGGACAGGCAACGTGCCTCGCAAGTCGGTGAAGCTGCTTGCTACGGGCAAGAATCTTAAGTTTACAAAGAAAGACGGACGAGTAAAGGTCGCTCTGCCTGCCGGACTGAAGCAGGAGAGTCTGGCTTTTGAAATAAAATAAAGAAACATGCCAGTTATTGAAATAACGTCATTGAGCCATCCTGGTGTAGAGGTATTCGGCAATCTCACCGAGAAGCAGTTGCGCCATAGCTACGAGAGCGACAACGGCATATTCATCGTGGAAAGTCCAAAGGTGATAAGCCGTGCTCTGGATGCCGGCTATAAGCCCCTGTCCTTGTTGTGCGAACGTAAGCATGTGGATGGCGATGCGGCTGAGATAATAAGCCGATGCGGCACGGACGTACCCGTATATACTGGCGACCGCCAGCTGCTTGCTTCGCTCACGGGCTATGTGCTGACACGCGGCGTATTGTGTGCAATGCATCGTCCCTGCTTCAAGAGTGTGGAGGAAGTGTGCCGAGAAGCCAGACGAGTGGTGGTGATAGACGGAGTTGTTGATGCCGTTAACGTAGGCTCGATATTCCGTTCGGCAGCAGCTTTGGGCATTGACGCCGCCTTGCTCACCCGTACATCGTGCGACCCCCTAAATCGTCGTGCCGTAAGAGTGTCGATGGGCTCGGTGTTTGCTATTCCATGGACGTGGATGGACTGCTCGCTCAGCGATTTGAGCAAGACAGGATTGCGCACGGTTGCCATGGCTCTGACCGACCGGTCGGTGTCTATCGACAACCCGCAACTAATGGCTGAGCCACGACTGGCTATTGTAATGGGCAACGAGGGCGACGGATTGCCACAGTCGACTATCGACGAAGCCGACTACGTAGTGCGCATTCCGATGTCGCATGGAGTTGACTCGCTCAATGTAGCAACAGCTGCTGCCGTTGCATTCTGGCAATTAACTTGACCATATCATAATTAATAATTAGTAATTAATAAATAATCGTTTATGAAAATAGGATATCTTCAGCTGCATAATACTGCTGATATAAAATCAAACATTCTGCGTATTGCCGATGGCATAAGAGACTTGGCAGAACGCGGAGCCGAACTCGTAGTACTGCAGGAATTGCACAATTCGTTGTATTTCTGTCAAGTTGAAGACGTTGACAACTTTGATTTGGCTGAGCCGATACCGGGCCCTTCAACCGACTTCTTTGGTGCTGTAGCCAGAGAATGCAACGTTGTAATCGTGACATCATTGTTCGAGCGTCGTGCTCCGGGACTCTATCACAACACCGCCGTTGTAATAGAGCGCGACGGAACGATAGCAGGCAAGTATCGCAAGATGCACATCCCTGATGATCCGGCTTACTACGAGAAGTTCTACTTCACACCGGGCGACCTCGGTTTTCATCCTATTCAGACCAGCGTGGGCAAGCTTGGCGTGCTCGTATGCTGGGACCAGTGGTATCCCGAGGCTGCACGCCTTATGGCTCTGCAGGGTGCCGAACTCCTGATTTATCCTACAGCTATAGGTTATGCTGCAAATGATACAGACGAAGAGCAGCAGCGCCAGCGCGAGGCTTGGACAACTGTGCAGCGTGGACATGCCGTTGCCAACGGATTGCCAGTCGTTTCGGTCAACCGTGTAGGCTTCGAACCTGACCCGAGCGGACAGACTGAGGGAATACAATTCTGGGGTTCGTCGATGGTAGTAGGTCCGCAGGGCGAAATGCTCTATCGCTCTGCACCCAATAAGGAGGAGAGCATAATTGTTGATGTAGACCTTGCTCATAGCGAGGATGTGCGCCGTTGGTGGCCGTTCCTTCGCGACCGTCGCATCGATAAATATGGTGATATTGTGAAGCGATTTATCGACTAAAAAAATAAAGGAGTCCTTTTGCCTTCCAAATGTATTCGTTTTGGAGTGCAAAAGGGCTCCTTTTGTTATGTAAAAGGACTACTTTTGGAGTGCGAAAGGACAACTTTTGAATGTCTGAAGAGCAACTTTAGAAATTGTATCAAATTCCTTTTATTTGCGGAACATGAAAACATTGACAGCAGCCACTACTATGGGCACAATATAAAAGCCCGTTGTCAATATGAAGAACTGACGATAGCCAATATCGTTTTGCGTCAGTCCGGAGAGCAATACAGAAACGATAACGATGAGCGACATTATGCCCAATGCGATTGCATTGCGCAGCTCATTACCGCTACCGGAGTAGGCGAAACGGTCGACAATAGCCCAGTAACCCGACATCCCGAAGCCGAGCGCAGCATAAGCTATAAATGTAGAAAAACAGACGATGCCGAGTGTCGCAGCCGTATTGAAACTAAGGAATGTCATCATCAGTCCGTGGAGCGACATGAGCAATGCCATTGGCAGGATACAACGGCGCAGTCCGCATCGTGCTATGGCCTTATTGCCCAGATGGATTCCAGCAAACAGCGCTATAATGCCTATTGTGCCAAACGACAGACCGAATTCCTGTGGCGACAATCCTAATCCGCCATTGTGTGGCGCATCGATGTAAAGCAAGGGAGAAATAGCTGCTGTCAATGCTCCAGGCAGAATAAATAGCAACGAGAAGAGCATAAAATGATTGCGCAGCCCGCTTGTCATCATTCGCATGACGAGGCGGAATTCGCCACGATGGAGTCCCGTCAAATCCTTCGACTGAGCATAGGGCTTCTTGCCTCCAGGCAGGAATATGCTGTGCCACAGCCACAGGAAGAATTCGATGCCAGCCATAATGTAGAACACGATGCTCCACGAATAGCGCACGTTGCGGGTCAATACCTCCAGGTTTCCGGTGAGCATAGTCATTGCGCCGATGCCGAACATCAATGAGGCACAGCGTGAAAGTCGTGCTATAAGCTTATGGAATGGTGGCACGTCGGCGGTTTTGTTGATGTAGAATCGGCGAATGGCTATCTTGTAGAATATGCCCGAAACCATGATGAAAGGCACAAAACACAGGAAACCTTGCAACCAATAGTTGGTGGGAAGTGTGAAGGCGATGGCCCACAACGAAAGAGTGCAGATGAATTCGGAAGAGAGAATCCATACTTTAGTGGTGCCATGGAAGTGGGCAACAACCATCTCGAACAGAGGACGCAGTAAGAATGGCAAGCACAACAATGAAATGTAGAGTGTGGTAATGGCGTTGTTGAGCCCGAAGCGGCGCAGCACTACCAATGCCAGCACTATCAACGACAGCAACATTCCGTCGCCAAGAAAAAGCGACGGAAACCACGACCAACGCAAACGGTTAGTTGACGTTGGATATTGGGTGTTATGGTTGTTGTCTGTCATATGTTATGATTGTAAATCTTTTTATATATTGTTCCCATCCATACGGGAGGAGTGGAAAGGGGGATGGTTTTATTTTTTCTTTCCAAATTCCGGGTCGATCTTCAGGAATGCTGTAACGATGAATGTTATGAGGCAGCATACCATTACGATGATGAAGAATTTCTGATAGCCTACATAGTCCTTCAGATAGCCCGACACCATGCCGGGAAGCATCAGTCCGAGGTAGGATATGCCGGTACATATAGAATAATGTGATGTTTGAAACTTTCCCTTGCAGTAGTAGAGCATATATAGCGTGAGCACGGTGAAGCCCAATCCATAGCCAAACTGCTCGACAAAGAGACACGACGACACAATCCATAGGTTTGACTCAAGCGTATAGCTCAGGTAGATGTACACCACATCGGGCAACGTAATGGCGCAAACCATAGGCCAGAGCCATTTCTTCATGCCGTCGCGGCTTACCAATATACCGCCGATTATTCCGCCCAGCAATAGTCCGATAAGTCCTACTGTGCCTTGTGCCAGACCATATTCTTCGGGCGACAGTCCGAGTCCGCCCTCAGATGGCGGGCGCATTAGGAATGTCTTGGTCATAGTGTTGAGCAATGCCTCAGGGAAACGGTAGAGCAGAAGGAAGAGCATAACGAATATGGTTTCCTTGACTCCGAACTTAGAGAAGAATGTGATGAGCATTCTCTTCAGTTCGGCAGCCACCTCGCCAAAGCCTTTGTCCGAACTGGCATCGTCCTTAGGGCGTGGCATCATACGGCAATGGTAGAGCCAGATGCCGATGAAAAGAGCCGCCAGTACGTAGAATATAAGCGTCCAGGTATAGACCACCGACATATGGAAAGTATGTTCCAGTAGTCCGGCGAGCGACACGAGTGCTCCGTTGACGAATATCACGGCGAGTCGGTAGAACGTATTGCGCATACCAACATATTTGGCCTGATTGTGCTCGTCAAGCTCAATCATGTAGAAGCCGTCGGCAGATATGTCGTGTGTGGCGCTGGCAAACGCCATGGCGAAGAGGAAGAACATAGAGCCTTGAAACCACATCGGGGTAGGCAGAGTGAAGGCTATGCCAGCCAATGCGCTGCCCATGAGCAGCTGCATTGTCAGCACCCACCAGCGCTTGGTTTTCAGAAGGTCGATGAACGGGCTCCACAACGGTTTTACAACCCATGGCAGAGCGAGCCAACCGGTATATAGTCCCACCTCAGCATCAGTCAGCCCCATCTGCATGTACATTACAATAGACAGGGCTGTGACGACGACATTGGGCAGTCCTTCGGCAAAATATAATGTGGGAATCCATGCCCACGGACTTGTTTTTTTCATGCTGAAAAAATGTTGAGATGTTGAGATGTTGTTGTGGTGTTGTTTTGTTTTTGTGTTGTTGAAATGTTGACAGCTTGAAATAAAGCTACATTACAAACCAACACCATCTCAACACCACAACTCCTCAACTTCTTTATTTGTAAATTTTCTTTATCTCCGCACCACGATAGTAGTGCAGCAGAATCTGGTCGTAGTTATATCCCTTGGCGCCCATTACGGCAGCACCAATCTGGCAGAGGCCTACGCCGTGTCCCCATCCGGCACCAGTCAGTCGGAAAGTCTGCGGTACTCCGTCCTTAACGTCTTCCTTGTCGACAACGAAAGCACTACTATAGAGATGAGTGTCGCTCAGAGCACGGCGTATCTCCAGTTCCTTGCCAATAGTGAAGGAGTGCTTGGTGCCCACAATCTTCAGTCGACAGATGCGTCCGCTGCGTCCTCGCTCGACGGGTATGATGTCAACTATGTTGCCAAAGTCGATTTTCAGTCGTTCGGTCACAAGACTTTGCAATTGTTCTTGCGTATAGGTGACGTGCCAGCGGTAGAAGTCGGTAGTCTCCTGATCGTAGTCGTTGAGAACCTCGGAGAGTATCTGCCGGTCGTTGGTATTGCACAACGATTCGGGTGCAGTACGTATCCATTGTTCGGCATTGGCTTCAATGGTGAGGTCGGGCAGGTTGCAGTCTGCATCATCCTTGCCTTTGACGGGTGCCAGGTCCCTTACAGCCACGAGATAAGGCTTCTTGATATTCTCCCAGCAGTACTGGAATTCCTCGGTAGTACCACCGCAGCATTTGGAGAATCGTGCGTCGCAAATCTCGTTATCGTTCAGGAGTATCTGTCCACGTGTGGCGTGAATCGCCTGTGCCACTTGTGGGCTTGTAGCCTTTGTTATGCCCTGATAGCGTTGGCAATGGTCGTCGGCGCAAACGTCGAATATGGTATGGTCCTCGCGGTCGTACCATTTTATCAGTTCGTCGTCCTTGCGTATGAACGAGAAGAAACCGTTTTGTCCGGCACTTGTCTGCTGCTTGCGTCGCTGCTCAATCTGTGCGAGCAGCCAGCTGCGTGATATTACGGCATGGGCCTTGAGTAGTTCGATGCTCGATGTGGCGCTCATCTCGCTTGATATTACGCTTTCGAGATAAGTCTCTACAGGCAGCTCATTGATGGCACACACCTTGTCGGAGTCGACCACGAGTCGCAACGATCCGAGGAAAGTCTGAGTTTCCTGTCGTTCCCAATGGAAGTTGACGCCAATAGTTACGTCGTGAAGCGAGAACGAAGCGTCGGCAGACTGTGGGTGGAATGTCAGTTCGCGGTATTGCATGCCGTTCCACAGGATGCCACCCTCGTGGAATTCTACCGTCTGTTCGCCCTCTATGAGGTTGCCCTTTGCCATGTAAGGCTTGTTGAGTGAGAACGAAATCTTAGCCCCGCTCACAATACCTACCGATACCGATGGTTGTTTGCCGGCAAAGTGGTTGTCTTGCGAAGCTTCGTTAGAGCGTGTGCGCAGCTTCTCGACGGTCTCGGCAAACTCCGACTGCTTCATTCCGCACTCCTTCAGTATGCTGAGAGCCTCGTCGGATGTGATGGCTTCGAAGTCTTCACGTCGTGGTGTGACGATAAATCCCGCCATGTCCAAAGCTCCCGGACTGACGAGGCGTTGTGCGTCGCCGTTGCTGAAGTAGCAGTCGGGACGATGCTTGCTGCGTGGAATCACTACCGACAGGTAGCTGTCGCCATCGCGCCAAGCCAGGATATTCATCATTGGTTCGGTGTCGCCACCGTGCATGGGCAGCGAGGTGTACAGTTGGCGGAATAGTTGTTCGCCGGTAGAGCGGTCTGTGCAGCGTATTACGAACAATGGTATCGGTGTGTTCTTGAGTGCAGCCAGTTCGCCCTTGTCGTCTTTCTTGATGAAAATGTCGAGGTCGTGGCTGAGTCGTGCCCAGTCGTTCTGCAACGGCAGCATGCCCGAGCAGATAGCCTGGAAGTGCATGTGGTCGGGTGCTGATGCTCCGCACTTCGGACCATTATAGAAAACTGTAAGCGTGGGGTAAGTATCGAGCAGTCGATACACCTCGCCGTAGTTCAATCCGATGCTCTGCGGGCGGTGTGCACGCAGAGGAATGGTGAAGTGCTGTGGCATTATGGGGAATGGATTGACAAGCAGGGTGAAGTTCTTGTCAATATGCTTTTGCATCTGTTCGGCTGGGCGGTTTTGCTCGCACAGGAAACATGGACGCTTGGCTATAGCCTTCTTCTCGATGTTGGCACCAGTCGACACGATGCGTGCAGGATTGAACTGCAACTTGAGCGTAATCTCGCCACAAGTGAGCTCGCGCGTCTTCACATTACGAAGGTCGTGGAAGTGATGTCTGGCATCGTCCCATACTTCGAGTTGTCGGTTGAAGAAACGTTGCAGCGAACTGTCGGTAGTAGCGTCGGAGTTGCCGGCAGACATTTGTTGTCGGGCGGAGATTTCGAGAGTGCGCAGACGGTCCTTGTAGAGGTTGTTGGCGTTCTGTCGTTCGATGCTCAGGGCTGCATCGCTATTGCCGTCCCAACGTCGGCACAGATACAGTTCGTCGAAGATGCGACCTATGCGGTATTTGCGCGAGAAGGCAAGACCGAGGGCGTAATCCTCGCCGTAGCTTGTATTGGGGAATTGTATTTGTCGCAATATCGGGGTGAAGAAGGCACGTGGAGCGCCGAGTCCGTTGATGCGCAAAGCGTTGTTAGGACCGTTGAGGTCGGTCCACTCGCTATGGTCGATCAGTCCTGGAGGCAGCGTTTCGAGCTGGAAGTTGCACATGCGGTAGCTTCCGATGATCATGGCTGCGCCCTGGCGATGGAATTCGTCAACAATGCGTTGCAGGGTTTGAGGCGACGAATACAGGTCGTCGCTGTCGAGCTGTACGGCAAAGCGTCCGCATCGTTCGTCGTCGATAGCTACGTTCCAGCATCCGCCGATGCCGAGGTCGGTTCGCGTCGGCACGATATGGATGAGTCGTTTGTCTTCCTTGGCAATGTCGTTGAGTATCTCGAATGTGCCGTCGGTAGAGTGGTTGTCAACAACGATAACGTTATACTTGAAAGTGGTCTTCTGGCTGAGTGCCGACTTTACGGCGTCTGCCACGGTCTTGGCGCGGTTATATACAGGAATCACAACCGAAGCCTCGCAGCAGAAGTCCTGCTCGCTGAAATCGGGTTTTCTGTAGTGTGAAGTGTCCACCGTAGCCCCAATCTTCTCAAGGTGGCGTGTGGCAGCCTGTTCCATTTCCACCTGCACCTCACGATTGCGCGGGTTGACATAGTCGAACTGTCGTTCGCCGCTCTTTCTGAAGTCGGTTTCTATCTGTGTATAAAGATATTCGTTGATGTGGAAAATCTCAGCCTTGCGACTGATGTATAGGCGCAGGTCGTACAGTCCGGCATATTTATAGTCGGCTTTCTGCTGTTTGGCTGCATAGTCGTGCAGAAGCGACGAGCGTATGAGCAGAAGCTGTCCGAAGTCGAAGTCGTCGCGTATGCTACCCTTCTGATAGTCGATGGCAGGATGCTTCTCGGTCAGTCCGTCCTTCTGTATGTAGCTGTCGGCATAAACCATTCCGGCACCGCTGTCGGTAGCCACACGTAGCATACGGTCAAGGGCGTGCTGTCCCAGATTCACGGGTGTGGCTTTGAGATTGAGCAATACATACTCGGCATCGGTATTGGCTTCTACTTCGAGAAGGGTTCGGGATGCATTCGGGTTGTCGACATTGATGAAGGTGATGTCATCGATGCATTTTTTGCCGTCTTCGCATTGGCAGATACGGCTGTTGCCGTTCACCAACAGATTAATATGTTGTATTGTCTTGCTTTGTCGTAGCGTTTGCAGCAACTCTTCCAAGTCGTTTATGTCGCTGCAAGGCATAAAGCAGTCTATTTTTTCTCTCATGTTTGTTGTATTTTGTTTGTGTGATGGTATTGTCAACAAAGATTTTGGTACTGCAAATTTAGTGAATTTATTCATCATACAACAAAAAAGTACACATATTTTTATATATGATTTTGAAGTTCAAAATATTTGTTCTAACTTTAGCCATAAAAAATTACAATATGAGAAAGTTTTTATTGGCAGCATCATTATCTTTTGTGACTCTTGCTGCGTTTTGTGAAGATGCCGACTGGCACGTAGTCCGCTCACATGCTCAGAAGCATTTCTTGCAGACCATACCTGCAGGCAATTATAGTGGCATCACGAATATGGGTGGCGATGTGTATGCTATGGTGAGCGACAAGTCTGACTCGGCGCTTTATTTCAATGTGCGTCTGTATATCAGCCGGCAGACGGGTGAGCTGTTACAGGCTGAATATTTGGGCAGCAAGGGTAGGGTAGAAGCTGCCGGACTTGACAACGAGGCAATAGTCAGAGTGTCAGACTCTACAATAGTAGTGGCAAGCGAGCAGCGCTTCCGGCTGAAGGAATATCTCATAGAATCAGAAAGCGTGGGAGCCGACGGCGGAGTCTTGAATACTATAGCTGAAGCCAAGGAGCAGCCGAAGTTGTGGGAGTGGTCGATGCCCGAAGAGGAGTTTTGGCCCAACTATGGATTTGAGTCGTTGGCATACGACAGCATAAGCCGTAAGCTCTGGACCATCAACGAAAGTTCGTTGCGTTGCGACGGCAAGGCATCCTCGCCTCAGAATCCGCGTAGGAATGTGTTGCGATTGATGTCGTTCAGTCGTGACGATGTGTCAGCAGCTCCTGTGTCTTATCTATATCGTATGGACATGCCAACAACGTTGAAGTCTGCCCAGACGTATGCCATGGGTGTGAGTGAGCTGTGTGCGCTGCCTGACGGCCAGTTGCTCGTATTGGAGCGTGAGGCGTTTGTGCCGAAGGCTAAGATGGGTGCATTCTGTCAATGCAAGTTGTACATAGTCAATCCGTCGGTTGAGAAGCCTTATCCCTTGGATCGAAGCGTTGAGGCTGACGCGCCCTACGTTGGCAAGCGTTTGCTCACTTCATGGCGCACAACAATCTCTCTTTTCAGTCAGAACTGGGCGAATTACGAGGGTATGTGTCTCGGGCCGAAACTTGATAATGGCGACCAAGTGGTGGTGCTCGTCAGCGACTCGCAAGATGGATATGCGGGTGTGTTGCGCGACTGGTTTAAGACGATAGTTATTTCGAATTAGGAATTTGGAGTTAGGAGTTGTTTGAGTTAGGAATTAGGAGTTAGGAATTAGGTGTTATTTCGAATTGGGAGTTAGGTGTTGTTTGAATTAGGAATTGTAAATTCTTAATTCTCCAAATTCTAAATCGCCGTAGGCGACCAATTCCTAACTCCTAACTCCTAATTCCTAATTTTCTTTTAGTAAATCGTTGAGGAAAGAGTCCAAGTCCTTGTCCAAACCCTCCATCAGGTCTTTGCCGATGATGACAGTATCGTCGTCGGCAATGAAGAGCTCGGCAATGTTCTCTTTCTCGTCATTCTCGAGCACAAAGCTGTATGGCTTTAGGATGCCAAGATTCTCAAGGGTCTTGGCGGAGGCATTCATGCAGTTGTTGAGAATCCGCTCCACAGAATCGTAGAAGTCCTCGTCGTTGTTGCCTATCCATTGTTCCACCACGCAACGAGTGATTTCGTTGTCGTCGTCGTCGAAAGCCAGCATCTCGCCGCTGTCCTGCGACACGCGCACATGGATATCGGTCAGCGCCGAAACCTCGTCGTTGTTAGGGAACTTCTGGGCTATTTTCTTCAGAAAACGCTCAATCTGCTGTGTTGTCTGTTCAGATGGTTTTATCATTTTGGTTCTGACTTTTAGGTTTATGTCCATTTCTACGCCTTGTTGTAGGCGTGTCAATGGCTTGTTTATGTGCAAATGTACGTCTTTTTTATTGACAAGACAAACAAAAGTAAAGAAAATATTAACATTTTTATTTGCTGTTCCGTTTAATAATAGTACTTTTGCATAATTCTTAAACTGAAAATCAGACACCAGCACACTATCAATACAATGAAGACATTCCGAATAGGAGGTATTTACCCCACAGCCAACAAGCTTACCGCCGATGTGCCTACCATTGAGGCGGAGTTGCCCGAGCAGGCCGTCTTTCCTTTGTCGCAGCATATTGGCGACCCTGCCATACCTGTGGTAAGGAAGGGTGATGCTGTGAAGGTTGGCACGCTCATTGCCGAAGCGGGTGGAATCATTTCCGCACCTATTTATAGCTCGGTGTCGGGCACAGTGCTCAAGATAGACACCGTCTCTGACGAGACTGGCAATGCCCGACCGTCTATTGTTATTAATGTGGAAGGCGACGAGTGGGAGCCAAGTATCGACCGCTCTAATAATCTTGAAACTCTTGCTGAGCATACTGAACTCACCCCCGACGAGATAATCAATCGTATCAAGTGGGCTGGAGTGACGGGTATGGGTGGGGCAGGAATGCCTACTTACGTTAAACTCACCACAATGCCATACACCAAGGCAGAGTGTGTGATACTGAATGGTGTAGAATGCGAACCGTATATTACTGCCGACTATCGCTTGATGACGGAGCGTGCCGACGAAGTGCTTGTAGGTCTCGACCTGCTCATGCGTGCGGCTAAAGTGGAGCGTGGCTATATCGGTATTGGTGCCAACATGCCTTCGGCAATAGCCTTGATGCAGCAGAAGGCAGCCAACGACGACCGTGTAGAGATTGTTCCGCTTCAAGCGAAATATCCGCAAGGTGGCGAAAAACAACTTGTAGATGCTGTGCTGCATCGGCAGGTGCCAGCGCCACCGGCTGTTACAGCCAATGTCGGTGCCATCGTCATAAATGTAGCAACAGCCTTTGCCGTGTACGAGGCTGTGATGAAGCATAAACCTCTCTTTGAGCGTTATGTCACAGTATCGGGCAAGGAGATGGCTCATCCTGCCAACTTCCTTGTACGTATAGGAACTCCAATCCGACAGCTGATTGATGCTTGTGGCGGATTGCCCGTCAGCGATAACAAGATATTGTGGGGCGGACCGATGAGAGGCGTTTCGCTTGATACGCTCGACGTTCCGGTGGTGAAGGGCTTGGCAGGTCTTACCATTATGAGTGGTAGCGAGGCACATCGTCATACGCCCGAACCGTGCATCCGTTGCGCCAAGTGTGTCGACGTATGTCCGATGGGGCTCGAACCTTATCTGCTCGCCCGTCTCTCCATGCTCAAGAAGCGGCAACGGGCAGAGCGCGAACAGATAACATCGTGCATAGAGTGTGGCTCGTGCCAGTTCGCATGTCCGTCCTATCGTCCGCTGCTCGACTACATCCGTACGGGCAAGGAAGGAATGGAATCGCTCTCGCCACACATGCACGGCGGCGACTGCATAAAGCGCAATACGTACGGCGTAATCTTCGCCCTTGTGCCCGCCTTGCTGATGGCTGTGTTCAGCTACGGTCTAAATGCAATATACTTGGGCTGTTACAGTCTGCTGTCATGTCTGCTGGCGGAGTGGGGCATAACCCGCTATCTGATGCGCCGCCCGTGTACTCTTGCTGACGGCACAGCCGTAATCACCGCCCTCGTAATGACGCTCTGCCTACCAGCACGAACTCCCTTTTGGGCAGTAGCCCTTGGAGCGGTTGGAGCAATTGGTCTGGGCAAGTTTGCCTTTGGCGGACTTGGGCGCAATGGCGTCAATCCAGCCATCGTAGGCGTATGTGTTGCGCTTCTGTGTCCTGGCAGTTCGGCGCTCACGCCTGGTGTAGGCTATGGTGCCAAGAGCCCTTATCTCTTTGCCATGGCAATAATGCTTGGCCTCGCCTTTATGCTGTGGAAGCGCATCATTACATGGCACATTCCTCTCAGCATTATCCTTACCACAATAGTGTTGGCAGGCATATTGGCAATAACGGGTACGGACAGCGTACAGCCGCTCAGTCTGGTGCTCGGTGGCGGAACGCTGCTTGGAGCTGTATTCATGGCTCCCGACTACACCACGTCGCCAATGTCACACCCCGGCAAGATTGTATATGGCATTGCTATAGCAGCGATATCCGTATACCTGCATATGCAAGGCGAGAGTCGCAACGCAATGCTCATATCCATATTCATAATGAATATACTCACCCCACTCGTAGACAGATACTGCAAACCGCGACGCTACGGTAAGGCATAGTATCGTCTCGACACAACACCCTCTCCCAACCATAAAAACCCATTTATCAACTATAAAAATTAAAAGTTATGAAACAAACTATCTTAGTGACCGGTGGTACCGGTTTCATCGGATCGCACACCACTGTCGAACTCATCGAAGCCGGCTATCAAGTAGTAATCGTCGACAACCTCTCTAACTCAAAGATTGAGGTGCTCGATGGTATAGAGAAGATTACAGGCGTGCGTCCCGCTTTCGAGCAGGTCGACCTTCGCGACTTTGACGCTACCGAGGCCGTATTCAAGAAGTACCCCGCCATTGAGGGTATCATCCACTTCGCAGCATCTAAGGCCGTAGGCGAGAGCGTTCAGCAGCCGCTTATGTACTATCGCAACAATGTTGTGTCGCTCGTCAATCTGCTTGAGCTCATGCCTAAGTATAATGTCAAGGGCATTATCTTCTCGTCAAGCTGCACCGTTTACGGCCAGCCGAAGCCCGAGAACCTCCCCGTTACTGAGGACTGCCCTCACCAGAAGGCAACATCACCTTACGGCAACACCAAGGAAATCAACGAGCAGATTATTACCGACTACATCCACAGCGGTGCCAACATCAAGAGCATCGTTCTGCGCTACTTCAACCCGATTGGAGCTCACCCGTCAGCACTCATCGGCGAATTGCCTAACGGTGTGCCCAACAACCTCATTCCTTACGTAACACAGACCGCTATGGGCATACGCAAGGAACTCACCATCTTCGGCAACGACTATGATACTCCCGATGGAACATGTATCCGCGACTATATCTATGTAGTTGACTTGGCTAAGGCTCACGTTTGCGCTATGACACGTGTACTCGACCAAGAGACCGAGCCACTCGAATTCTTCAACATAGGTACAGGCAAGGGTAACTCAACACTCGAGATTGTCAACACATTCGAGCGTGCTACTGGCGTTAAGCTCAACTGGAAGTTCGGTCCGCGTCGTGAGGGAGATATCGAGAAGATCTGGGGCAATGTCGACAAGGCCAACAAGGTGCTTGGCTGGAAGGCAGAGGCTAAGCTCGACGACGTGCTCGCTTCGGCTTGGAAGTGGCAGGTTAAGCTCCGTGAAGACGGCGTAATGTAATTAGACTGGAGCTGTCTCCATCATAATATTTGCATTTTTTTAAAAAGTAGTTCCTTTTATTGTGAAGGACTACTTTTGCTTCCTCATTTAAGCCTTTATTGCAACTCAATAGAGGCTTTTTAATATGGTGCCGAGCAAGCATGACATTATAAAAATACCTCCTATTTTAATATTTTTGCCGAATGGTAAATTGGATTTTGCTATTAGGTTCTATATATGTCGCGTCTATATTGTGCTATGATATATATAAGGACTACAAAAAGGAACATCAGATAAGTCCATTGAGAATAATCGGAGTGGGAGTTTGTCTGTTTTATGTGGTGCGAAGTATGCATGAAGTCTTATTAAATCAATAAATAAGCAGAATCAAGGAAGAGTATCAAGACTTGTCGTTTTAGTCTTGGTACGCTTCTTTTTTTGTTTTTCTTCAGCCTGTATAATGTCTGTATATTATGCACTTTTTGTATTTGTTTGCACAAAACTTAGTTTTTTTGATAATTTTCCCGTAAAATGAGTATTTTTTTATCAAAAAATATATAACTTTGCACAAAAATATATTGGTGATGTCTTGACGACGTACAACGTCTATGTGACGCACAACGCCTTTTCGACTCAAAACTATAACAATTTAGATAAACCATTAAAAAATAATCTCTAATCAAAATAAAAACCGCAAACAACAATATAAACTGCAAACAACAATCAACGCATCCAGCAATGGGTGTAAAATTCATATTACATTTAACATACTATTTTATGCAAAACAAACAAAAAATCGGCATAGGGGGGGTAATAGGTGCAGCATTCTTGTTGCCTTTATCATCCTTTGCTGCTGACAAGACCATTGGCAGCCATGCCGCTGATGCCGCAAGTTTGCTGAAGCCTAAGACCGAGTCTGTTACATTTACCAACCAGCAGGCAAAGCATCAGAAGGTAACCGGTCAGGTGGTTGACGAAAACGGTGAAACCGTAATTGGTGCATCCGTTGTTTTGAAGAGCAACCCCAAGGTGGGCGCAGTGACTGACGCTGACGGTAAATTTACACTAACCGTATCAAACACTAAGGACGTACTCGTCGTATCATACCTCGGCTATCAGTCGCAGGAGGTACCTATGAAGGGTAAGACCATCTTCTCGATTACTCTTAAGGAAGACGCCAAGCAGCTTGGCGACGTTGTGGTAACGGCTTTCGGTGCCACACAGAAAAAGGAGACTGTGGTAGGTTCGGTACAGCAGGTTAAGCCTGAGAGTCTGCGCGTGCCTTCGGCAAGTATTTCTTCATCGTTCGCCGGCCGTCTGTCGGGTGTCATTGCTACACAGAGTAGCGGTCAGCCTGGTGCCAATGGTTCTGACTTTTACATCCGTGGTATCGCCACCATCAGTGGTGCCAAGTCGCCGCTTATCGTTATGGACGGTATGGAGATTTCGCAAGACGACCTCAACCACCTCGATCCGGACGTAATCGAGAGCTTCTCAATTCTTAAGGACGCATCTGCCACAGCCATGTACGGTTCGCGTGGTGCCAACGGTGTGCTCATCATCACCACCAAGAGTGGTCAGGACCTCGACCGTCCGAAGATATCATTCCGTGTTGAGGCCAACGTCACAATGCCTACATCTAAGCCTAAGTTTGTTGACGGTGCCCGCTTCATGGAGCTGTACAACGAGGCTGTGACAAGCCAGGGTACAGGTTCTACACTCTACACCGCCGAGCAGATTGCCAATACTCGCAATCACGTCAACGGCGAGATTTTCCCTGACGTTAACTGGTATAAGGAGATGTTCAAGAATGCTTCTTACAACCAGAAGGCAAACATGAACGTTCGTGGTGGTACAAGCAAGATTGTGTACTTCATGAACCTCAACGTGAGCCATGAGACAGGTATGTTGCGCAATCGCAGTAAGGAGTTTTACTCTTTCAACAACAACATCGACTACATGCGCTATGCGTTCCAGAACAACATCGACTTCAACATGTCTAAGTCGTCGAAGATTTCGCTCCACTTGTATGCAGGTCTCGACAATATGCACGGTCCGCTCGCTGGTAACAACGATATCTCAGGTTCTCTGAACGACCTCTACAATCAGATGATGAACGCCAACCCGGTACTCTTCCCTATCAAGTACGACAACGAGGGTGACGAGTGGGTACACTGGGGCTATCGTCAGCTTGCCAATGGTGGTAACTTCAACCCGATGGCACGTCTTGTTAGCGGCTATCAGGACTCGTTTGCAAGTACCATTACTGCTAACTTGAACTTTGACCAGAAACTTGACTTCATCACTAAGGGACTCGGATTTCACTTGATGTTCTCATTCAAGAACTGGTCGAAGAGTACTACTTTCCGTTCGCTCAACTTCAACCACTACGAGCTTAAGAACTATACTCAGAACGAGGACGGCACATTCTCATACGTGCAGTCTCCTAAGGGCGATCCGTCTAAGCCAGTGCTTAGCAACTCTGGTCAGAACGCCGGCGACCGTCGCTACTATGCTCAGGCATACTTCGACTATAACCGCTCGTTCGGCGACCATACCGTTACGGGTATGCTCCTTTGGAACATCAACCAGTACAGTTCTAACATGTATACAACCGATGTGCTCGCATCTCTGCCACAGCGTAAGATTGGTTTCGCAGCACGTGCCACATACGACTACAAGCACCGCTATCTCATCGAATTCAACGCCGGTTACAACGGTTCGGAACAGTTTGCCAAGGGCCATCAGTGGGGCTTCTTCCCATCTGTAGGTTTGGGCTACAACATTAGCGAGGAGAAGTTCTGGGAGCCGGTTAAGAGCGTTATCTCTAACTTCAAGATTCGTGGCACATACGGTCTTGTAGGTAACGACCAGTATGGTTACGAGCGCTTCATTTATCGTGAGGACGTTTCGCTCACTGGCAAAGGCTCGTTCACAACAGGTTTGCCAGGCAACTACGTTACTTATTCAGGTCCGGGATGGAACCGTCTGCGCAATGAGAACGTATCGTGGGAGGTTGGCCACAAGCTCGACCTCGGTTTCGATATGCAGCTCTTCAACGCTCTCGACATCACTTTCGACTGGTTCCGCGAGCGCCGTTCAAACATCTTCCAGCAGAAGCTCTCTATTCCTAACTACTTAGGAACAGCCAACACCAAGATTTATGGTAACCTTGCTGAGGTAGTGAACCAGGGCTTTGATATGGCTGTAAACTACAGCAAGCGTATCAATCAGGATCTCTCAATCCAGTTCCAGGGCACATTCACCTACAACAACAACCACATCTCTGTATACGATGAGGCTCCGGGCAAGCGTCCGGCAATGAAGAGCCAGGGCAAGAACGTTAACACCGTATGGGGTTACGTAGCCAACGGCCTCTACATCGACAAGGCTGATATCGCCAACAACCCGTCATCTACACTCGGCAACATCGCCATCGCTCCTGGTGACATCAAGTATGTTGACCAGCCTGACCGCGACGGCAAGTACGACGGACGTATCACTTCCGACGACCAGGTGCCATTGGGCGTAAGCGTACCTAAGATTATCTATGGCTTCGGACCGTCAATTGGCTACAAGAACTGGGACTTCTCTGTATTCTTCCAGGGTCGTGGCAACGTGGCTCTTATGCTCAGCAACATAGCACCGTTCGGTAACTCTTACCGCCGTGGCGTGCTCGAGTTTATCGACAAAGACCACTGGAGTCTTGACAATCAGAACCCGAATGCCAAGTATCCGCGTCTGACCGAGAACGACAACTCGCACAATACACAGAGCTCAAGCTACTGGTTGCGCAACGGTCGCTTCCTTAAGCTCAAGAATGCCGAAATCGGCTACTCACTCAAGAATATGCGATTCTACGTCAACGGTACCAACCTGCTCACATTCTCACCGTTTAAGGAGTGGGATCCTGAGATGGGCGGTGGCAACTACACCACCAAGTATCCGACACAGATGACTCTTAACGTAGGTGTTCAACTCACAATTAACTAATAAACAATATGAAAATTCTAAATAAAGCAATAATAGGCTGCTTGCTCGCTGCGGGACTCACGATGACATCGTGCGACTACCTCAACGTTATCCCCGACGAGACAACAACTGGTGCCGATATCGCCAAGGACCGTCAGGCAGCTCTCAACTATCTGTACTCTTGCTACGGATTCTTGCCTACACCTAACGCCGGACCTACGTCGCTCGACTTCCTTACCGGTGATGAGGTGGTTACGGCTTTTGAGCATGAGCAATTTGCCTCATTCCCTAAGGGCAACTACTCTGCTTCAAACCCAGTGATAAGCTACTGGAACTCTCTGTATCAGGGCATCCGCCAGTGCTACATGTTCCAGGACGAGCTCAATAAGGGTGGCAACTTTAAGGGACTCGAAGATAAAGACCGCAACGACTACAAGGCACAGGTGACATTCCTTATCGGATATTATCACTTCCTGCTATCTCGCTGCTATGGTCCGATCATCGTAGTACACCAGACACCCGACCCGATGCTTCTGCCTGAGAACTATCAGGGACAGGAACCTTACGACGACTGCGTAAATTTCATTTGCGAGAAGTTTGACGAGGCTGCCAAGGGTCTGCCTGCTACACGTACCGGTGCACAGGCCAACGAATTTGGTCTTGCCACAAGCGTAGCTGCCAAGGCTATGAAGGCTAAGATGCTGCTCTATGCAGCTTCGCCATTGTTCAACGGCAACAGCGAGTTCTACTCTAACTTCAAGGACAAGAACGGCAATGCGCTTATGCCGCTTACTTACGATGCCGCCAAGTGGCAGAGAGCAGCCGATGCATTCAAGGAGGCTATCGCTGCTGCTGAGTCTGCAGGCTATCATCTCTACGACCGTGGCGACTGCAAGCTCAACAAGAACGGCTATCCTGCCGACCCGCATGTACGTGCTTTGCGCTACACCATCACCGACTATTCTGCAGAGGATGAGCGTGCTGGTGCCAACCCTGAAGTTATCTGGGCTGACTCACGTGGCGAGGGTTACTACGGCATCCAGAACAAGAGTGAGCCATATATCTATGGCGGCGACGGTGCTTGGAACGGCGTTGCTCCTACTGTAGCTATGCTTAGCCGTTTCTACACCAAGAACGGTCTGCCTATCGATCAGGACAAGACATTCGACTACGCCGATCGTTGGGAGCCGGTTGAAGTAGACGAGGCACACGAGGGTGAGGCTTATCCGGGACGCAAGACTCCGAAGTTCAATCTCGATCGCGAGCCACGTTACTATGCATGGATTGCTTTCCAGGATGGTTACTACGAAATTCTGAGTGCCGCAAACAACGGTGCTTATAAGGACGATCCTAACTACAATCTCACTTCCGACAATACTCATGGTCGTCTTGTTTGCGACTTTGTAATTGGAGGCAACTGTAGTCGTGGTGTTGATGCTAACTCTAAGCGTAATAGTAACTATTCGCCGACTGGCTACCTCAACAAGAAGTTTGTCAACCCAGACCTCGTAAAGACCAAGAACGGTTATGACTATACCAACACTCCTTGGCCGCTCATCCGTCTGGCTGACCTTTACTTAGGCTATGCTGAGTGTCTTGTAGAGACTGGTGACCTTCAGACTGCACGTATTTACCTTGATAAGGTGCGCACACGTGCCGGTCTGCCTGGTGTAAAGGAAGCTTGGGAAGAGTTTGGCAAGGATCCTTCAAAGGCTACTACCAAGGAAGGCTTGCGCGATATCGTACGCAACGAGCGTATGAACGAATTCTATCTCGAGAACCAGAACTTCTGGGATATGCGCCGTTGGCTGCTCGCTGAGACTTACTTCAACGTAAAGGCTAAGGGTATGAACATTGACGCTGAGGATATCAACGATTTCTGTAGCATTAAGGAGGTTGTGTTCGAGCGTAAGTTCCAGGCACCGATGAACTATCTGATGCCAATCCCGTCAGCCGACATCAACCGTAACGACCACGTAGTGCAGACTCCTGGTTATTAATAAAAAAAGCATTGTAAAATAAAAAAGACACAATGATGAAAAAGACAATTATAAAAGTGCTTATGGCTGTAGCTCTTGTTGGCACCGCAGCATCATGCTCTGATGACGACAAGACAACACCGAGGGTGAATATCGACGAGTCGACTGTCACCGTTGACAGCAAGCAGCCAGGCAAAGTGGTGTTCCACTGGACCACTCCAGAGAACGCAGACTTTTATTATATCAAGGTAGCATACGACGATCCTGTTAAGGGTCATCGTGTGCTCAATGCCAGCACCTATGCCGACTCAATTATGATTGATGGTCTGTATGCCAAATATGGCGATTTGACCTATACGTTCACAGCAGTCAGCAGAGACGGCGGCGAGAAGGCTCTCTTCACAAAGACAGCAACAGCAGGTAAAGTACCTGCCGTTATCAAGGACTTTGAGGTTGGTGCTATCGACCTTACAGCCGCACAGCTTTGGACTGACGATCAGGAGTCTTCAGAGGGTCCTATCGCCAATCTTGTAGACGGCAACAACGCCACCTACTTCCACATGAGTTGGAGCGCACCTTCTGCATGGCCTCACTACATCCGTGTAGACCTTGGCAAGAAGGTAAAGGGCGTTTCGTTCTGGTATAAGGGACGTAACAACAACAATAACGACAACCCGAAGAAGATGACCATCCTGGTCAGCAACAATGCAGGTGATACTCCCGCTGCAGCTCAGGCTTGGGAGGTTGGTAAGCTCGGAAGCGATGTCCTCCCAAGTGGAAAGGCTGCTGAGTTCACTTCGCCAAGCTTCTTCAGCGACCAGGAGTTCCAGTATCTCTGGTTGCAGATTGAGGATGCTTACTCTGGCAGCAAATGGATTGCTATGGCAGAACTTAGTATCAAGGAAATGACTCGCTCAATCTACGATCCTGAGAATGAGCCTATCAAGTAGTCTTAGGTAGACATAATAAAAAAACTCCGTGAACAGCGGCTTCAAGCCAATGTTCACGGAGTTTTTTGTTTTTAGGAGACTATGGCATCCTCGCCGTTGCCTGCGTAGTTAGCCTTAGTTTCTATTCTTTATTATTAATAACTTTTTCTTAGAATTCTTTTTATTGCCTCGAAAATCGAGGAGTGTGCTTGCTGGTATTCGTCCAGCGCTTTGTGCATTTCCTGTTCGCCTATCAAGGTGATTTGTGCAGCCTTGTCGTAGTCAAACTCTCCATATTGCTGCATCTGTGCTTCAACTACAATGTCGGGCTTGGAGATGAGAGCCTGCTGTTTGGTGTTTTGGTCGACCATGATGGCAATGGAGCGCAAAAGCATATTTATGTAGTTGGGAGTCATTTCTTCTTTATAGTTGTGTGTATTCACGTTGACTCCAACGAGCAGGTCGCCACGGCTTCTTGCCACCCGGTTTAGTGGCAGAGCGTTAACCAGCGCACCGTCCACAAGCAGCATTTCGTCCTTCTTGATGGGGTCGAAGAACAGGGGAATGGAAATGCTGGAGCGTATAGCTTCGTATAGACTGCCAGAGCGGAAAACAATTTCGCGCCCGCTGTTCCAGTCGGTGGCTACGGCAGTATAGGGAATGGGCAGGTCTTCGATATTCACATCGGGCACAATCTCTTTCAAGGCGTCCATTACCTTAATGCCCTTCACCAGATGGTTGCGGCTGAAGGAGAAGTCGACCAACGAGAATATTTGCTTCTTGCTCAGCCCTAACATCCACTTCTTCACCTCGCTGAGTTTGCCGGCAGCGTACATGCCGCCAATCAGCGATCCCATGGAGCAACCGGCAACGGAAGTAATGTTGAAGCCACTGCGCTCCAACTCCTCAATGGCTCCGATATGAGCCAAGCCGCGAGCGCCTCCGCTCGAAAGTACCAATGCTACATTCTTTTTCATTTTCTTCTTTTGGGGTTTTATGCCAACCCCGTATTCAGCAGATTTTCCGGGTTAAGCTGCACGCGCAGACGGTATTTGTCGGCATAGTAGACGCTCATCAGTCGGCGCGGCTCGTGTATGGTAGGAGTCAGGGCAAGAGCCACGTGTCCCATAGTGCGGCGCAGATTAAGTTCAACGCAGGGGTGCAGCCAGAAGCCCTCGCCCCCCGAACGTGCCACAGCCATCATGTCTACGCCGAACGGACCGCTATAGACGCCGTTCATAAGTGGGGCTACAGTCTGGCGTATCTGCAGGCAGATGCTGTCGAGCAACTGCATGTCGACATAGCGCGACAGCATTTCGCGTTTGTCTGCTTCAGTAGCGCAGATGCTGGCTGTATATGCTCCGCCGCGAGTGTCGAAGAGCGACAGGCCGAGATAGCCGATTGTCCCGTCGGCATTTGCCACGAACTCCATGCCGAAGTCGTACACCTTATTATATAAAGGCTCAATCATAATGCCACCCTGCTGACGCAGTACGCCGCGCATCCATCCCAGCAGATGATTGTCAGGAGCGGGTTGTGCCACATAGCGCACGCCTCTGCCGCTGCTGCTCCATGGCGACTTCACCACGCTACGGCCGTATTGCTGCATGGCACGCAGCGCCTCGTCCTCAGTAGCGCAGTAGCGGCTTTCGCCTACTACACCAGGATTGGCATCGTGAAGCAACGGCAGCAGTCGCTCGGCGGCAAAACGGCGGCTGCTCATGTCGCGGATAGAGGCAAGACGCTCGTCGGAAGGCAGCACAGGTTCGAGCGACGGGGCTGCACGCAGCAGCTGCTCCTTAATGGTGCGGTCCCATCCCCACGGCGCAATCAGCAAGTCGTGGAGCATGTCGGCGGAAATGTGCTTGAGGTCGCCAGGGGTGACGAACGCCACGTCATGGGCATAGCGCTTCACGTGGCGCACCCATTCGAGCGCCGCCTCCACGTCGTCTACCAATACCATGTCGCCATCGTCTGCCCACAACGCAGGCAGAAAACCAAGGTCGGCACGCAGTTGGCGTCCGGCATGAGGGGCTGTGAAGCGAGACTGGTTGGCAGCCAGAGCGATATCGTGTTCGGGATTGAATATGTGAAGTTTCATAGAATGCAAAATTACTTCATTTTTTCCATATATTACACGGATATGGTCCAACGAATGTAAAAAAAAATAAAAAACGCATATTTTGCAATATTGGGTTTGCAAATAAAGAAATAAATATTACCTTTGCATAGATTAAATCTTAACAAACCAGACAAGAAACAGAACACGGAGCGGAATGGAAGCTTTCTTCAATACACATAAGTACCTCGTTGAGCATACGGATGCTCCGGTCAGACGTGCATTAATGGACGAAATTGACTGGAGCGACCGTCTGATTGGCATTAAGGGTACAAGAGGTGTGGGAAAAACCACCTTCCTGCTGCAGTATGCCAAGGAGAACTTTGGTGCCGACGACCGCAAGTGTCTGTATGTCAATATGAACAACTTCTATTTCCAGGGACGTGGCATAGCCGACTTTGCCGCCGATTTCTACAATCGTGGAGGCGAGGTGCTGCTTATCGACCAGGTGTTCAAGCAGCCCGATTGGAGCAGGGAGTTGCGCATGTGCTACGACAATTGTCCGGGGCTTAAGATAGTGTTCACCGGTTCGAGCGTGATGCGTCTTAAGGACGAGAATCCCGAGCTGAACGGTATTGTAAATAGTTACAATCTGCGCGGTTTCTCATTCCGCGAATTCCTGAACCTGCTCACAGGCAGCAGTCTGCCTGTCTATAGCTTTGACGACATTCTTGAACATCATGTGGACATAGCCACCAATATAATAGGCGAATGTAGCGATGTGCCAGAATATTTCCTTAGCTATCTGCACCACGGCTTCTACCCGTTCTTTCTTGAGCACAGGAACTTTGAGGAGAATCTGCTCAAGACGATGAATATGATGACCGAGGTGGACATCCTGCTCATCAAGCAGATTGAGCTGAAATATCTCACCAAGATCAAGAAGCTGTTCTATCTGCTGGCTTTGGACGTGGCGAAAGCACCCAATATAAGCAATCTGGCACACGACATCTCTACCAGCCGGGCTACGGTGATGAACTATATAAAGTATCTGTCCGACGCACGACTCATAAATATGATTTACAACCCGGGTGACGAATTTCCTAAGAAACCCGCCAAGATAATGATGCACAATCCCAATCTCCTGTATGCCATATATCCCATCGTGGCGCGCACTCAGGAGGTGATGGAGACATTCTTTGTCAATACGCTGTGGAAAGACCACAAAGTGCATCAGGCAGGCAAGGACGCATGCTACATAGTTGACGACGACTGCCGTTGCCGCATTGTAGACGCTTCAGGCACATCAAGGTTGCGAAATACGGCTAAGACTATCTACGCCGAGTATAACACACCCAACGGCATTGGTTATGACAACCATATCCCGCTGTGGCTATTCGGATTATTATACTAAAACAAAAATACATTAACATTTTATTTTCAACAAAATGGCTAAAGAAAAAAAGTTTATCACATGTGATGGTAACACAGCTGCCGCTCACGTGAGCTACATGTTCACAGAGGTTGCTGCTATCTATCCTATCACTCCATCATCTCCGATGGCTGAGCACGTAGATGAATGGGCTGCCAAGGGTCGCAAGAACCTCTTCGGTCAGCGAGTTTCTATCCAGGAAATGGAGTCGGAGGCTGGTGCTGCCGGCGCCCTCCACGGATCGCTCCAGGCTGGTGCCCTCACTTCAACATACACTGCATCGCAGGGTCTGTTGCTGATGATTCCTAACATGTACAAGGTTGCCGGCGAGTTGCTGCCTTGCGTATTCAACGTTTCGGCACGTACATTGGCTTCTCACTCATTGTGTATCTTCGGTGACCACCAGGACGTAATGGCTTGCCGTCAGACAGGCTTCGCTATGTTCTGCTCTGGTTCGGTACAGGAGGTTATGGACCTCTCGGCTGTGCCTCACCTCGCTACACTCGAGACATCTGTGCCGTTCATCAACTTCTTCGACGGCTTCCGTACTTCACACGAGTACCACAAGATCGAGGAGATGGATATGGAAGACATCCGTCCGTTGGTAAATCCCGAATATATCAAGCGTTTCCGCGACCGTGCTCTTACACCGGAGCGTCCTGTAACACGCGGTACTGCTGAGAACCCCGAGACATTCTTCACACACCGTGAGGCTTGCAACGAGTACTACGACCGCATCCCTGAGGTAGTAGAGAAGTACTGCCAGGAGATGACCAAGATCACAGGCCGTGAGTATCACCTCTTCAACTACTACGGAGCTGAGGATGCTGAGAACGTAATCATCCTCATGGGTTCGGCTACAGAGCCTGCTCGCGAGGCTATCGACTACCTCAACAAGCAGGGCAAGAAGGTTGGTATGGTGGCTGTTCACCTGTACCGTCCGTTCTCGGTTGACTTCCTGAAGAAGGCTCTTCCTGCTACTGTTAAGCGCATCGCTGTTCTCGACCGTACTAAGGAGCCGGGTGCTGAGGGCGAACCTCTGTACCTCGACGTTAAGTCGGCTCTCTACGACGACGAGCGCAAGCCGCTTATCGTTGGTGGCCGCTATGGTCTTGGTTCTTCAGACACAACACCGGCTAAGATTGTTGCTGTATTCAAGAACCTCGAGCTCCCGCAGCCTAAGAACCACTTCACAGTGGGCATCGTTGACGACGTTACATTCACTTCACTTCCTGAGGAAGAGGAGATCCCGATGGGCGGCGACGACTTGTTCGAGGCTAAGTTCTACGGACTCGGTGCTGACGGCACTGTAGGTGCTAACAAGAACTCTGTACAGATTATCGGTAACAATACCAACAAGTACTGCCAGGCTTACTTCTCTTACGACTCAAAGAAGTCAGGTGGTTTCACTTGCTCACACTTGCGTTTCGGCGACAGCCCAATCCACAGCGCATACCAGGTAAATACTCCTAACTTCGTGGCTTGCCACGTACAGGCTTATCTCCACATGTATGACGTTACACGCGGTCTGCGCAAGAACGGTTTCTTCCTCTTGAACACTATCTTCGAAGGCGAGGAACTCGTTAACTTCATTCCTAACAAGGTAAAGCGTTGCTTCGCTCAGAACAACATCA
>OIXA01000835.1_pt1 | contig 42113 bp, 36 predicted proteins | sample 1587721 | NCBI WGS metagenome assembly OIXA01 (sample SAMEA3888900, study PRJEB22519) | human gut metagenome | biome: human gut; feature: human-associated habitat; material: faeces | place: Denmark | collected 2013
ATTTTGTAACGGTCTCTCCGTGACCATTTGCCGGAAGTTCTTCGATCCTTGTAGATTCACAAACTGTACAGGTATAGGTTTTGATTCCTGCTTCCGTGCAGGTCGCTTCCTTGGCGTCAGTCTTGGTCATATCGTGGCCGAGGGTCTTGAGCACCCAGCTGTCCTTCTCAATCTCGTTGGTTCCGTTTTCGTCGGAGAAGTACTTGCCGCAGCCGGAGCAGGTCCAGTAGGCCTCGTTGCCGGCCTCGGTGCAGGTGGCAGCCTTGGCATCGGTCTTGGTCAGCTTATGAGCGCCTAATTCGCCATACGGCTGATCACAGGTTTCACAAACCGCCTTTGCTGTACAGGTGGCAGTACCGCCGGTGTGCTTCGAAAATTCACCGTTTGCACCGCACTCAGTGCAGGTCTTCCAATGGCCAGTGCTGTCGCTGGAATAGGTCGTGCCATATGTGTGGGTATGGTCGTCACCCAGCGTCACCTTGATGTAGTCAAAGGTGTTGGAAAGCTTCCAAGCAGGAGTATCGCCGCCGTCTCTGTTACCGCCGAGGTAATTAAATGTAAAGTTGAGCTTCTCCAAAGCATACTGCTCATAGTCACTTGCAGTCAACGAAGATCCATGGCTTCCGTATCTGGCCTGCGTGTTCAGCTTGGCAAACACCTGCTCACCATCAACAGAAAGAGTCACAAGGCTCGTTTCGGTAGCTTTATCATAGTTATTCTCCAGTTTGACAACAGAATACTCATTGGAGGTTGGCTCTTTCTGATATGCAGGACCGCCAAAGTTGATGTAATCTGTTTTGTTATTTGTAACATCATATGTACCCATATAGATGCTCGGCTCATACAGGAAAATATAGGTCATACCCTTTTCTCTCGTTGCAGTAGAGCTGAAGAGCATATTCTCTGTTGCCTGATTCTTTTCTCTCCACTCGACACACCAATTCTGCGTCGGGTCAAGAGTGAATGGAGTGCTCAGTTTACCCTGATAATAATCGAACGTTACCGTGCCACCGTTAATCTCGGCGTCGCCATGTTTACAATCCACAGAGATGATAACGTTACCATCTGCATCAACAGCGTTCATATCGCTGTTGAAATTCCACGTAAAGGCGTGCGTCCAATGCGCATACAGGGTCGTACCGTTAAGGTTGTCCTGCACGCCAGAGGGAATCGCCGTGTCCAGAGCGGATGCAATCTTGTTCCCGCCAGCAGCCCGATCGAACCAGCCCACAAAGGCGTAGCCTGCGCGGGTGGCCTTCGGCAGCTCGGCTGTCACGGACTGCTTGATGGGATCACTGCCGTTTTTGAAGCTACCGCTGTTGGCATTATAGGTGACGGTCTTCTCATTCGGAGTCACTGCCTGCTGCTCATAGAGCTGCTGGCAGATGTAGGCCGCGATCTGGCTGTGACCATCCATATTAGGGTGGAGTTCGTTATTCGGAGAAATGCCTTCCTGATTCCGAAGTTCCCGCAGGTCGATTGTCGTGATATCGTAGTGCTTTGCAATCTGCTCGATCACTTCCGCCTGTTTAGGAATATTATTTTGCTCATAATAGGGAATAATTGCGATAATCTCAGCACCCGGATAGGTTGCCTTCATGCGCTGTAGAGAAGCCGCGTAGGCGCTCGCTGTATCCGAATAGGACTGCGCCCAATCGACAGTCTTCGCATAGTCTGCATCGGGATTAAACGTACCAACCGAGCTGTCCGGGTTGCTGCCGCCATAGTACAGGATCACATCCGGCGTGCCATAATCGTCAAGCTTGTTGATTCTATCCTTGCTTGCCATAGAAGCAGCTTTAGAACCAATGGTGCTTCCACTCCATGCCTCATCAATGCCCTCTACCGCGCCAAAGCGGGTGATGATGTCACCCCAGTAATTGCGCTCAAAGGTCATCTCTTTGCCAGTAGTATTATCATAATACAGAGCATTACCGCTGGGGATTTTGTCCTTGATCGTCGAAATGCTGTCGCCCATCACGGAGATTCTTTTCTCGTGGAACAGCGAGTATAAATAGTTATGCTCCGCTTCGCTGGCGTAGTTATAAACGACCCAGGTAGACTCTCCCGCAGTGACCTCTGCGCGTCCCTCTTTGCTGCCACCGGTCAGCGTCACCGCTGTGCCATCCTGCTCAACACTGACAATATCTGCGTTCGAACTCCTGACTTCGTTCTCCTCGGGAACGGTAATTTGGCCTTCTTTACCCGTCCAAAGGGTTATCGGCCCCGATGTCACTACATCATCAGAGGAATACATTTCTACCGAATCAGCATCAATGCCCTCATCATTCCTTGCCCAAGCTACCGTCGGCAGCAGGCTCAGCACCATGACAAGCGTTAATAAGCTTGCCAATAATCGCCGTTTCATTCCATTACCTCCTAAGATTCTCTATCTTTTGCTCGCCTCCGCGGGCTGAGTTTACTTGGTTTTGCGCTTGGTTTTCCTGGCGCAGACGGGACAGCCGCACTGCTGCACGCCTGCGCGCGAGTAGATGTTGGCTTTCCACGCATGGCCGTAAGAGCACTGCCACCACGCTTTTTTGGGGCTGCCCGCGGTCACCATCTCCGGTGTCAGCGCGCCATTGAGGCTCTCGTGCCACTGTTTGGCGACCAGCGGCGCTGCGGTCGCTAAGTCGTTGAAACCCGGCAGCACCTTTCGGTTGGCGCAGTAAGGACAGCCGTCGCCGCGCTGCACGCGCTGCGCGATCATCGCACGATAGGAGTGGCCTTTTTCGCACTTCCACCACACGCGGCGGTTCGAGCCCGCAGTGACATTGTTTGGATGGAGCACGCCGTTTTTCTCCTCGTCCCACTGCGCGGCAATGTCCGGGTACAGCGTCGCAAGATCGTTTTCACCGGCCAACGCCTGCCGTCCGGTGCAGACCGGACAGCCCGTGCCGAGGGTCGTCCTCGAATACACCGCCGCGCGCCACGAATGGCCTTTCGGACAGCGCCACCAGACTTTGCGCCTTGTGCCGGAGATCACCTGCGTAGGCAAAAGAGGCACGTTTTTTGCCGCATCCCATTCTTTCGCGATCGACGGATACTCAGTCGCAAGGGAGGTTTCCTCTGGCAGGACGTTCTTTCCCGCGCAGTATGGACAACCGCTGCCCTGCACCCGCGTTTTCACGGCAGAACGGTAGGAGTGGCCTTTCGGGCATCTCCACCAGATGAGCTTGTGGCTGCCGGTCGTCACGTCCTGCGGCGTCAGGGATGCATTCTTCTCGTCGTCCCACTCTGCCGTGAGCAGCGGAAACTGCTTCACCAGGCCGCCCTGTTTAGGCGTAACCTTGCGCCCTGTGCAGTAGGGGCAGCCTGTTCCCTCGCTGCGGGTGTAAACCATGGCCTGCCATGAGTGGCCGTTCGGACATGTCCACCAGACTCTTTTATGACTGCCGAAAGTCACATCATCCGGCGTGAGTGGTAAATTTCGCTCAATATCCCACTGGGCAAGCAAAGCAGTCTTTCCCTGTTCGGTGCAAAACGCTCGAAATGTTCGTCGGATCGTCAGCCACCCCCTCACGAAAAAAGCTCCGTTCCAGCAAAGCCGGACGGAGCAGTGACAAGCGAATACATCAGTAAGGGTGCAACCGGCTGTCATAGCGTGTTCTCCATTCGGAGAGGCGTTAGACCCATCTGGCTTTGCGTCGCCGCCTTTCGGCGGTTTTGCCAAAATATGAGATTTTGAGAACGGAATCTATATTCCGTATATGCAAAGGAAGCGAAACGATCTTAACGCCTCCTTTACTCGTAGCAAAATATAGCACAATCTTCCGACAAAGTCAAGGGAAATTATGATTCCAAATATAAATTATGGAGTTTACAGGGGAAAATGCACTGTAAGCTTGTGCCTCTGCACCCGTTTGAGCGTTCTCGGGCGCAGACAGCTCGATCTCTGCATGCGCTTTAGTTGTGAATATAGTGGTAACTGTATTCGCTTTGGCATTTTTGCGCAACAGAATATAGATTCCGTTTTTATGATACAAGTTTTAGCTGTTCGAGCTGACGCCGATGCTCTGCCGCACTTGTGACAAGGTAGATTCGCGTCGTTTCGATGCTCGAATGCCCGAGAACATCCGCCAGCTTGACGATGTCCTTGTACGCGCGGTAAAACGCCGTCGCGAACAGGTGGCGCAGGTTGTGCGGAAACACTTTCCCCGCATCGACGCCCGCGCGGACACACAGCTTTTTCATCTTCGACCAAATTTGATATCTTGACATTGCTTTGCCGCTTTTGGTGCGAAAGATCGCGCCGGAGGCGGTTTTTTGTCGCGCGGCATACTTGAGCAGCTTGCGGCAGAGTTTTGACGGCAGTAGGATCGTGCGGATTTTACCTTTCAAAGCAATTTCGGTCTTGCCGTTTTTCGCCGCTTCGACGGTGATATACTGCACCTCGCTGACGCGGATGCCGGTGGAGCAGATGGTTTCCATCAGGAGCGCGAGACCGCGGTCGCCCGCGGCCTCCGCCGCGGCGACCAGCCGTTCATATTCTGCGCGCGTTAACTCCCGTTTGCTGTCTCGGAACAGGCGTCGTTGAATTTTGAGGAACCGCGCGCGGCAGTCCGCCCATCCGCAGAAGCGGAAGAAGCCGTTCAGCGCTGCCAGATAAGTGTTGATCGTCGACGGCACGTAGTTTCTCGCGCGCAGGTCGTCCTTCCAAAGGCGGATCATCTCCGGTGTGACCGCCGCGCCGCTCAGGAATGCAGCAAAGCTCAGTAAAGCACGGCGGTACTTCTCAACCGTCGCCGCGGCGCGCTCTTCATTTTCGAGGGCTTTCAAATACTCAGCAATTCTCTCGTCGGTCATATAGTATTCCATAATAAAAATACCCCCTATCTCTCATGATATGTGTTGTGTGGAATGAGCCCAATGGCTTGATGTCCTTCATCAACACCGCTCATTTTTTCATTGATTTCCTTCTTCCAACCGCTGCCAGCGCTTCCACGTCCCACTGGATCGGCTCCATGCCTATCGAGCGGATGGTGGAGATGACGTGGTCGTCATACTCGCCGAACGGGCAGCGGATGAGCGTCGGGCGGACGCCGGTCAACGCCTCGATCTTATCGTTGCAGGTGTTCACGTCTGCGATGATCTGGTCGGCGGTGAGGGAATTATAATGATCATGCGCGTTGGAGTGGTTCATGAGCTCATTGCCGCTGTCCACGATGGCCTTGGCCTGTTCGGGATACTGATCCGCCCAGTTGCCAACGACAAAAAAGGTACAGGTGACACCGTACTCCTTGAGCACGTCGAGGATCTTCTGCGTGTTGTCCGCCCCCCACGCCGCGTCAAACGAGATGGAGCACACCTTCTGGTCGCGCTGGACACAGTAGATCGGCAGTTGGCGCGTGGCGGCTGACGCGCTGACGGCGGCGGGATAATTGACGACGGCAAAGATCGCCGCGGCGGCCAGCACCGCCGCGCCCAGCGTCAGCCATTTGCGCCGGAGCACCAGAAAGCGCGGCGGCTTCTTCTCCTTTTCAGACTTCTTCCTGCGGTCAAAATGAAACAGCATCAGCATATCCTCCCCAATTCTCTTGGTAGAGGGTATGCTGATGCTGTTCATATCATGCAAGGGGGACGGGCTTTACTCGATGCCCGCCAGCGTCTGGGCTTCGGCGACGTACTGGTCGATGAGGCCCTGCTCCTGCATTTCAGCAATCTTTTCGTTCAGGTAGGCGGCAAAGTCCTCGTTGCCCTTTTGCACGCCGATGCACTGGCCCTCGCTGTCGCTTTCGATGCCGATATCCTTGACCGTCAGGTCATCGTTCGCCGCGGCGAATGCGAGAGCTGCGGTGTAGTCGATGTACACAACATCGAGCTTGCCGCTCTTGAGCTCCATGATGAGATCCTGCGCCTTGACGAGGCCGACGACGTTCTCTTCGCCCACCAGCTCGTTGGCGATGGGCACCTGAATGGTACCGTTCTGCACGCCGACCTTGTGACCACTCAGGTCTTCGGGCTTGTTGTAGAGCGCGTCATCCTCCGCGCGGATCAGAATTGCCTGCTGCTGCTTAAAGTACGGGTCAGAGAAATCGACGGACTTCAAGCGCTCCTCGGTCGAGGCCATACCGGCGATGACAATGTCAAAATCACCCTTGGCGAGGTTGATGCACAGGTTGTCGAACGACATGTCGACGACCTTGAGTTCGACGCCGAGGTCATCGGCGATGTACTGCGCGATAGCAACGTCAAAGCCGACGATGGTGTCCTTGCCGTCCACCTCCGTGTGGAACTCGTTCGGAGGATAGTCGGCAGAGGTTCCCATCACGAGCACGCCCGCCTCTTTGATCTGCTCGATCTTGGACTTGGCGGTGTCATCGGGCGACGCATCGCCGTCCGAGCTGCCCTGCGCGCTGTCATCGCTCTTGCTGCCGCAGGCGGCGAGAGACAGGATCATCATAAGCGCTAAAAGCAGCGCCGCAAATTTCTTGAATGCGTTCATCTTTGTTCCCTCCTACGTGTCTTATTCCCACAGGGGCTTGTCCCAAAGGTTCACCTTGGTGCCGATGCCCATTTCCGTCGCGTTCAGATAGAGCTGATAGGCGATCATGATGTCCAGCGCGCCGAGGCCCATGGACGCGGCGGCGACGAACTGATCGTCCGAGGTGCGCAGCTTCTTCGTGCCGAGCACCAGCTCGCTCAGGTCCATGATCTGGCTCTCATCGAGCTTGCCCTCCTTCGTGAGCTTGGAAAGCGGGTTCGTGTGCTGCTTGAGCTGCGTCCAGTAGTCGGCGACGAGACCGTCCGCCTTGAGGAAGACCTCCTCCTTCACCTCGTTGGAGTGCATGGAGACGAGACCGCAGCCGGGCGTGAGCCAAGAGGTGTCCATGAACGGCTTGGGTGCGGTGGTCTCTCCGACAATGAGCTGGGACTTGAGCGCCGCGGCCTTGCTGTCGCTCGTCGGGACGATCTCAACGCCGAGGCTGTCGCCGTACTCCTTCGCGATGCCCTCGGCCTTGGCGACATCAATGTCGCAGAGGTACATGGTCTTGATCTGGGGCAGCGCCTCGTGCACGGCGGAGATCATCGTGCGGCCGATAACACCCGCGCCGACGAGGCACGCGGTGTCCGCGTTCGAGGGGGCGGCATATTTGGCCATCAGACCGCCGACGGCGGAGGTGCGCATCGCGGTGATGAGCGTGCCGTCCAGAATGCAGAACGGCAGCACCGTCTCGGGGTCACTCAGAATGGAAATGTCGATGCCGTAGGGGATGCCAGGGATCGTGGCGTTCTTCTTGGACTCCGCCGCCCACTTGATGCCGCCAATGTTGACGTCGCCGCCGATGTAGCAGGGCATGGCGTTGAAGAACGACTGCCAGTTTTCCTTGTCAGGGATGCTGGTGTTGGTCTTGGGCGGGTTCTTGATGAGGCCCTGACCGAGCATCGCGTAGGTCTTTTCCGTAACGGCCAAGATCTGTTTCATATCGAGAAGGCCGGCCTTGATAACATCTTCCTGCTTGAGGAACAGGATTTCGGGATTGATCGTGTGAAGCATTTTTGTTTCCTCCAATAATATCGTAAATTTTTTAATTTTTGTTAAATGACGTTGATGACCTTGGATAAGAACTCTTTGGTTCGTGCGTTCTGCGGGTGCTCGAAGATCTCCTCGGGCGTGCCCTGCTCGGCGATCTGTCCGCCGTCCATGAAGAGCACGCGCGTGCCGACCTTTCGGGCAAAGCCCATTTCGTGCGTGACGACGACCATCGTGATGCCGTCGCGGGCGAGGTCGGAGATGACCTGCAGCACCTCGCCGACCATCTCGGGGTCGAGCGCGGAGGTCGGCTCATCGAAGAGCAGCACATCGGGCTCCATCGCCAGCGCCCGCACGATGGCGATACGCTGCTTCTGCCCGCCGGAGAGCTGGGAGGGATAGGCGTTCGCCTTGTCCTCAAGTCCCACGCGCTTTAGAAGCTTGAGAGCCTTTTCCTTGCTCTCCTCTTCCGACTGCTTTTTGACCTTCGTGAGCGAGATCGTGATGTTTTCAAGCACCGTCAGGTTGTTGAAGAGGTTGAACTGCTGGAACACCATGCCGACCTTCTGTCGGTGCCTGTTCACATCAAAGCCCTTGGCCGTGATGTCCTCGCCCTCGAAGTAAATTTTGCCGGCGGTGGGCTGCTCCAAGAGGTTCAGGCATCGGATAAAGGTGGACTTACCGCCGCCCGAGGGACCGATGATGACGACCACGTCGCCCTTGCAGATGGTCTCGCTCAGCCCGTCGAAGACGGTCAGGCTGCCGAACTTTTTCTGCAAGTCCTTGATCTCGAACAATACGTTACCGTTCACTCTTTCTCAGCCTCCCTTCAAAGATGTTCAGGCCCTTGCCGAGGATGATATTCAGCGCCAGATAGATGATGGCGGAGATGTAGTAGCAAGGAAGCGGGTTATAGGTAGAGGTGACCACGATGCCGTTGTTGTACATCAGATCGCCGATGCCGAGGTACTGGATGATCGAGGTCTCCTTGACCATCGTGACAAATTCATTGCCGATGGCGGGGAGAATATTTTTGACCGCCTGCGGCATCACCACGTAGCGCATGGCCTGCGCATTCGTCATGCCGCACGAGCGCGCGCCTTCCATCTGGCCCTTGTCCACCGCCTGAATGCCCGCGCGGATGATCTCGGCGACGTAGGCGGAGGAGTTGATCGACAGAGCGATGATACACGGCAGCGCCCGCTCCAGATCGACGCCGAAGAGGGTTCCGGTGGGATAGCTGATAAAGTCGAGCTGGTAGTAGACGATGTAGAGCTGCACGAGCATCGGCGTACCGCGGATGACGGTGATATAGATGCTGGCGAACTTTTCCAGCGGCTTAAACTTGGATAGCCGCATGAAAGCGATCAGGCAGCCGAGGATCGAGCCGCAGAACACGGTGAGCAGAGAGATGAGGATGGTCGTTCGCGTCCCTCGCAGGAAGTATTGATAATAATTCGTTGCAATTCCCCAAATGTTCATGTGCTGTTGTTTCCTCCTTCGTAGGACTGACTGTGATGCTGACTGTATATTTATGTTCGTAAAATGTCAATAGTGAGAATAATAATTCATATCAAGATTGTAGCACTGAATAAAGAGGCGAAATAGAGCGGAAAACGATTTGGTAAAAATATACACAAAAGTCAGCATAACTATGACAGTCGAACATCCGCTGCGGCACAATACGGCGTGTTTATAAGCAAGCAAAAAGATTTTGCTGCATGAAAACACGCAAAAAGAAAGGTGCCGGGCTGAAACGTTCACTGTTTCAGTACGACACCTTTTTCATAAAAGTACAAAATGTGCAAATGACCCCTGCCATCCCCAAATGGCAGGAGCCGTCTGCGTGATCGTGTGGGGCGCGCACGCGCCCTGGTATCATAAAGCCGCGAGCGGCTCTATCATCATGCGTCGTTTTCGAGCATCCGGTAGCCCACGCCGATCTCGGTGAAGATATACTCGGGCGAGGCGGGATTCTTCTCGATCTTGCGGCGGATGTTCGCCATATTCACGCGCAAAATCTGATTGTCGGCCTTGGCCTTCGGCCCCCAGATCTGCTTGATGAGATAGTCATACGTCAGCACCTTGCCAGCGTACTTGCCGAGCAGCGCCACGATCTTGAACTCGTTGAGCGTCAGATGCACATCCTGATCGCCGATGAGCACGTGGTGCTTGTCATAGTCGATGGTCAGGTCCTTGACGGTGAACTTGCCCGACTGCGCGATCTCGTTGTTGTCGAGCGGCGTACGCGTGTGCCGGATGGCCGTGCGGATGCGCGCGAGCAGCTCGCTCGTACCGAACGGCTTTTCGATGTAGTCGTCCGCGCCGAGGTCGAGCGCCATGACCTTGTCATGCTCGTGCGTGCGCGCCGAAACGACGATGATCGGCAGGCTCGACCACGAACGAACCTCCTTGAGGATGTTCATCCCGTCCATGTCGGGAAGTCCCAGATCGAGAATAATGAGATCAGGGCAATGCGAGGTGATCATCGAGACCGCCTCGGCGCCCGTCTGCGCCACCAGCACGTCGAAGTCGTTCGCGGTGAGAACCGTCGAAATAAAGTTGCTGATGTTCTGCTCGTCTTCCACCACGAGCACTTTATCCTTCAATTTCACTGTTGATGCCCTCCTCCAGCGGCAGATAGAAGCGGAAGCACGCTCCGCCCGAATCTAAGTTTTCTGCGGTCATCGTGCCGTCATGCGCCTTGACGATGGTGTAGCACACGGAAAGGCCGATGCCCATGTTTTTCTTCATATCAAAGTTGTTGTGCGACACACCGGAAAGCCCGCCGTTAAAAATCGTCGAGAGCCTCTCCTTCGGGATGCCGACGCCGTTGTCACTGATGGCAAAGCAGGCGTTTGTCCCCTCGCGCGAGAGGCAGACGCGGATCTGCGTGACGTTTCCGCCGTGAATGGCGGCGTTTTCCAGCAGATTCATAATGACCTGACGGATCAGCGTCGCGTCCATCGGCACCATCAGCACCTCGTCCGGCACCTCGATTGAGACATGGATCGCCGGGAATCGCTTGGTGAACTTGCTGACCGAGACGCCGACGATCTCCTCGGCCGCCTCACAGTCCTTTTCGATCTTTGCCTGTCCGCCGCTCATGCGCGTGATAGACAAAAGATTTTCGACCATGCGGATGAGCCACTGCGCGTCCTCGTTCACGTCTTCCAAAAGGCGGCGCTTCTGCTCGGGAGAAAACGAATCCTCGTTTTCGAGGATCGCGGCGGTGTTGCCGACGATGCTCGTCAGCGGCGTGCGGATGTCGTGCGACATCGCGCGCAGGAGATTCGCGCGCACGGCTTCCTTCTCCGTCTCGATGCGCAGCCGCTCCTGCTTTTTGATCTGCGTGTTCATCGCGCTGATCATCATGGACACCGTCAGCATTGCAAGGAAGGTAAACGGGTAGCCGGTGATCGTGAAGTTGAATTCCCAGTAGGGATATGTAAACACGTAGTTGACGAACAGCACACCGGAGACAGCGCTGAATATCCCCCAGAAATAGCCCTCCGTCCAGCGCGAGATGGTCGCGACCGCCAGCACGAAGATGAGGTTCACGTAGCCGCTGCCGTCGTCGATCCTTCGCAGCAGCGTGCAGAGCACCGTCGCCATAGCCAGAATCGCCGCCGTCAGCAAAAGGTCGTAGATCCAACGCATTTTTTCGGGGATTTTTGCCATGTCGCCGCCTTCTCTCGCTTGATCATTGGCGCGGAGAAAGACTCCGCATGCTTTCCGTCCCCATTATAGCATACAGCCTGCTAATTTTGTGCTAAATCGAATATTTTTTTCATGGTAGCAAAAAGGACGGCGCGATGCCGTCCCTTTCGCTGATAAAGGAAGAAGTGGAATTCAAAATTAAATCTTGCGGATGCTGACATTCGTCACATTCGCCATGTTGAAGCCGGGCTGCTGGGCGATCGCCGCCATGATGGCGACCTTGACCTCGTCGGTCAGACCGTCAGCGGGAACGGCGGGCGCTGCCGGCGCGGCAGCTGCTACGGCGGGCTTCGGAGCCTCAGGCTTCGAGAGGATCTTGCCCATCAGGATCGTCAGGAAGATGATGCAGGTAAGGCCCACGAATGTGACGCCCATACCCATGATAACAACAAATGCGCTGGAAACTTGCATCGGCGGATACGCTCCTTTTATGTATTCTGGCGCTATTATAGCGCGCAGAATTTGCATATCAACCGTTTGGAAGTCCTCTTAGCATTGGCTTAACGCGAAGAGTTTTTCCCTTAACAGCGTTTTTATTGATGTTCAGTTTCCGCTAAAGATAAAACAGTCAGCACACCGTCTTTTACGCAGAACTTAACATCCCAGCCGCCAAAGCTCATGCCGTACACGCGCTCGGGGTCGTTCTGGTACTGCGGGCGCGGGTCCTGCGCAAGCACACCGAGCAGCGCCTCGCGCTGCCCCTCCGGCAGCTTTTGCAGGAGCTCCGGCGGGTTTTTGACTTCGATCGTCTCTTTCGGCGACGGGGCAAAGCCGCCCAGCGCCTCGGGGTGCGCGTCGGCATACGGAAGGTAGGGCTTGATGTCATAGATCGGCGTGCCGTCCATCAAATCTGCGCCCGAGACGATCAAAACGTCACCGAAGCCATCCTCATGCTGCACGCTTTCGAGCTTCACGCAGGAAAGTCCGATGGCGTTCGGCCGGAACGGCGAGCGCGTCGCAAAAACGCCCACGCGTTCGTTGCCGCCAAGGCGCGGCGGGCGCACCGTCGGCGACCATGTGTCGCGCACGGCGGCGGAGAACTGCCAGATGAGCCACAGGTGCGAAAAGCCCTCGATGCCGCGCAGCGCGTCGGGATTCCGGTACTCCGGCTCGAAGACGATCTTCGCACGAAGCGCGGGGACGAGCCCGCTCTGGCGCGGGATGCCGAATTTTTCCGGAAAGTCAGAGTGGATTCTGGCAATGACTTTCATTGTATATTCCATAGAGTGCTCCTTTCTCCGCACAGGTGCAGAGGGGATCGCGGCACTTGTGCCGCGGGGAAGCAGCGCCGTAGGCGCTGCACGAATGCGACCCCCATTTTCTTTCCGTGGAAAGAAAACGGGCGTCGCCCGTCCAAAAGAAAGGCGTTTGCATTGGCAGTCTCAATCTTGAAGAACTGCACGCGCTGCGCAGTGTGGATGCGGTGTACATGGCTTCGCCATGAACCCCTACCGCCTCGTTACTACTCTCAACCGCGCCTTACTATCGTGAGGCGCGAGTGACGGTAGAACGGCGGCAGACTGCGTGCGAAATAGCGGCATTGCTTCGCTCGCCGCATTGAGGAGGCTGGCGGTAGACGGTGATTAGTCTGCACTTCTACAAGATCAGCAGAGCGGCAGCGGATGATAGGAGCACATCAAGTCGTATAGCACCACCCAACGCGGCAACGCCGCGCGCAGGCACTCTCATTCCGGAGGCGCAAAAGTCATTCGAGTCCGAGACTGCCAATCAAAAGCCTTTCTCTTGGGGTTCCAAAGGAGCCATTCTCTTTTGCGAAAGAGAATGGCCCCTTTGCCCCCGCCGCCCGCAGGCGGCATACCCCCTCGCACTTGTGCGAAGAAAGGGAGCATTCTCTCACGTGAGAGAATGGCCCCCTTTCCCGCGTTCCCCACGTCAGGTGGGGAAATTTTCTGAAAAAAGTTCTGAAATTACTTCAGCTTCATCGGCGTGAGCTGGAGATAATCGTCCAGCGTGCCGTCATGCAGGCAGCAATCGATGATCTCGCGGCCCAGCGGGTCGAGATCGTCGGAGATGAACTGCTGGAGCTGCTCTTTGAAGAAGTCGGTCAGGATCTTGGCGCCGGCGTCGTAGCCCGCGTTGCCGAGCTTGGACTGCGTCTCGGGGCGCAGGAACGTCTGACGGATGAACTGGCCGTCGAGCTTCATTTCATCGAGCGCGTAGCCGAACAGCGGGCAGCGCGCGGGGACCAGATGCTTTTCGCGCACAAAACCGTTGTGGCGCGCGAGGTATTCGCGCGAGAGCCACTCGCCCATGAATCCAACATGATAAGCGCCGATGTGCTGGTTCGGGATCAGCACGTTCGTCGTCTTAGGCGCAGACATGATCTGCTCGAGCAGCAGATTCGCCTGCGTGACTTTGAGGCCCGTGGCGAACGGCCAGTAGGAGCCGACGCCCTCGGCCTTCAGGCCGCTGCCGGCGTTCGTATCGGCGATGGACGGGTTCTTGAAGCCGCGCGGGGAGACGAGTCTCCACAGCCAGGCAATGGACTGCGGCACGACCTGCAGCATGCCCATGACGCCGTAGTTCGGGTCTTTCGCAGTAGAGGGCGGCATGCGCACACCGAAGCTGCGCACGTCGACCTCGACGGGCTCGGTATCAGGCACGATGTTGTCAACCATCTTGCGCGGCAGGATGACGCGCGGGTTGGAGCAGGGCTTGCCGTTCGACTCGATCACATGCTCCCAGATGAGGCAGGTCGCACCGGGCGTGCCGTCCATGTTGAAGAAGACCAACGGCTCGCTCGGATGGATACAGATGCGCTCATAAAGCGGGCTGTTACCGTAGGCATTCATGCCGTCCATACGCAGGAACCAGCCGTCCTCGGCATCGAGGATGCGCAGCTTGCCGCTCTCGGGATCCTGGAAGCTCTTGAGCGCACAGGCCATATCGTCGGCAATGGGGTGAATCTTGCAGCTCTCGCCAAGCGTCATGTAATATTTTTCGCCCGTGACCGTATGCGTACCGATGAGCAGGCGGTCGTCCTCTTCGCGGTGGAAGTCCTCGAGCATTTCGCTCTTGCCGCCGCCGGACGCGCCCTCGTGCATGAACACGACCTCGCACTCATACGGCGTCTCGACCATGGCCGCGCTTGTGTGGCAGCAGACCCAGCCCTCCTGCTCGCCGATGTCGAGCAGCAGCGAGAAAACGCCCTTCTTGGCGCTGGGGCCCGGATAGAGGTTGTAAGCCCAGACCTCGTGCATCTCCTTGGAGCGGTTGTGCACGACGACCTGCTTGCCGTCAAAGTGCGTGTGGCGGAACGGCGGCGCGACAAAGATGATGGCGCGGGGCTTATAGTGCTCAGGCACATCGACAATGCTCGTAAAGCCCTGCATGTTCGCCAGCGACAGCGCGAAGAACGCGGCGTTGAGCGGGCAGATCATCAGGCTCGGATAGCCGTGGCCGCGCGGACCGGCGGAAAACGGCAGCATGATGACCTGCTGCGTGGAGAGCCAGTCGAGCGTCTCCTGACGAAGGGACGAAAACTCATAGCCGAAGCGGTCCTTGAAACGCGGCTTGTCGGAGGGCAGATCGTCGCCAATGGCCATACTGTTCGGGTCGCGGCGGCGCATGTAGTCTTCCATGAAGTTGACGACGCAGCCGTTCTTGCAGCGCACGACCTCCGCTTCCTTGACCGTGCCATTGCCCTCGATGGGGTAGACCACGTCATAGCGGGAGGTGTGCGTGGGACCGTAGGCCATCTCCTCGAGCTCCGCCTTCGTTTCGGCGTAGGCGATGCACTTGCACTTTTTGAGTGCCGCGGTGATCTCGGGGGCTAAATCAAATTTTTCAAAATACTGGTCAAACATGAAAAGATCCCTCCACATCTCATTGGGGTTTGATGATTGTTTATTCGCTGCGGGACTTTTTCATGCCGCGTGTCTTCGGAGGAAGAACACTGCTGCGGCATAATAAAAGATTGAGGTAATGCTATCACGATTGATAGAAAAACGCAATAAAACATCCTTGAATGTTTTAGAAAACATGGATGATTTTTCAAAATAGTTAAATAAACAAAAAGAAGACGCTCTGCTGCGCAAAGCGTCTTCGCGGGAAAACCGAAAGGATTTACGAGATCTTTCTGAGAAAATTGCCGCCGATGCGCACGCCCTCCTGCACGATGAAAAAGGCGTGGGAATCGAGCTCACGCACGGTCTCCTGCAGCTCCGCGACCTCGAATTTCGAGACGCAGACGCACAGCACGCGCATGTCGCTCTCCGTATATGCGCCCTTGCCCTCCCAGTACGTCACGCCGCGGCCAAGGCGCGACATGATGCTGCGCGGGAGCTCGGGATCCGCGTCTTTCGTGAAGATGAGCACCTGCACGTTGATGTTCTGCTGGTGTCCGCGGTCGATGAAAAGCGAGCAGAACACGGTGTAGATGACGGAGTAGATGGCCGTCTGGATGTCGAAGAGCAGTGCGCAGGCGACGTAGAGCACGATGTTGAAGCCCAGCGAAAAGCGCCCGACGGTGAAGCGGCTGCCGCGCTTTGTGAGGCACAGGCCGACGACATCGAGCCCTCCGGTCGAGCAGCCGCAGGTCAGAGCCAAGCCGAGGGCAAAGCCGCACAGAATGCCGCCGACGAGGCACGAGGCGAGAGGATCGTCCAAAATCGGCACGGCGGGCGACTGGATCACGCTCAAAAAGAGCGACGACGCGCCCACGCAGATCAGCGTGCGGATCAAAAACGCGCGCCCGAGGTCGCGCCACGCGAGATACAGCACCGGAATATTGATGAGAAAATACAAGATACCGGCGATGTCCACCCCTGCGGGCAGCTCGACAGCCTGCGCGAGCAGTGTTCGGATGATCTGGCTCAGTCCGACCACGCCGCCGGAGTAGAGGCCCATCGGTACGACGAAAAGGTTCACGCCCAGCGCGTAGAGGAATGTTGCGAAAACCGCGATCAGGACGCGCGCCCATTTGTTTTGCAGCGCTTTGTGCAGCATAGCTCTTGCCCTCACTTTTCTCCGCACTGACCATTATTCTATGTACCCGTGCGGGTCTTATTCGCTTGTTACCTTTTGATTATAGCCCATAGCGGAGGCACTTGTAAAGCCTTCTCCGCGCGCGGGAGAGCGTGCGCGACACCGTGGACTTGTCCCGCCCGATGGCCGCGGCGATCTCCGTGACGGTCATGTTTTCCTCGTACCGCAGGCGCAGCAGCTCGCGCTGGCGGGCGGTAAGCTCCTCCTCGCGGGCAAGGCGCAGATTGCGCTTGAGGCGCATGAGGTCGCTCTCGTTGTCGCCCGCGTGCGCGGCGATCCAGGCGGTCATATCGCCGTAAACTTCATTGTTGCGCATACTATAAGGTGTACTTTTCATTGCGGTAATAGCCCCTTTCGTAATAGTGCCGCGTCAGCTCGGCCAGCTCGCGCGACTGGCGCTGAAGCTGCTGGAGCTCCAAAATGCGCCGCTTGAGTCGCTCGCGCTCCTCCTTCGTCGGTGCGGCCTTGGCCTGCTCGCGCAGGACCGTGATGCGCATACGGAAGCGCAGCGCGTCCTCGCGGTAGACAAACGACATCTGATACAGCGTCATAGCGTGCTCGCCTCCCCGAATATGTACTCAAACGACCGGAGCGCTTCGCGCGCAAAGCGCGGAAAGCAGTCCGCGCAGATGGTCACGCCGTTTCGGTACCACAGCGTTTCTCCCGCGTAAATGTCCTGCGCGCAGAGTGAGCAGACCGCGTGCACCGGTGAATGGTGTCTTCTTCCTGCGTACAACAAAATTCCTCCTTTTTTCAAATTCCCTGTTGACAAACGAATCGAAGTCTGGTAATATACAACCTGTTCGTTGCTGAGATGCTGGTATAGCTCAGCTGGTAGAGCAGCTGATTTGTAATCAGCAGGTCGGGGGTTCGAATCCGTCTACCAGCTCCACCGACAAGCAAACAATTTCAGATGGGGGAATTCCCGAGTGGCCAAAGGGGGCAGACTGTAAATCTGTTGTCTGTGACTTCGGTGGTTCGAATCCACCTTCCCCCACCAAGAACGAGTTGAGGAAAGTCAGCTCGTTCTTTTTTGTTGCATGAAACGAAAAATATCGAGCTGCCCTTAGGCTGGCTCGATATTTTCTTTCTCTCTATTTTTTTCGCGTCCGTCCTTTTCAGGGCGGCGCGTTTTCTTTTTCTGCTGCGGGGATCAGCCGCCGTACCGGTATCGGCGGCGTGCGCCGCGGGCAAACTGAGGAGAACGCTCGCCGCGGCACGCCATCAAGTACAAAGAACTTGTTAGCAAAATCAAGTTATCACAAGAATCTTGCTATGTCAAGAATAAAATCACAAGTTTCTTGTTATAATTGATTGACAGATACAAGCTTCTGCGATAGAATACAGTCAAATCTTGTCGCAGCCTGCGTTTTCTGGGGGAATTTTGATGAGTTTTGGCAAACAAATGCGTCTGCGGCGTGAGGAGCTTCATCTCTCGCGCGCGGCGCTGGCGGAGGAGCTTGGCGTTTCGCCCTCTGCCATCAGCAACTATGAAAACGGCGTCAGCTCACCGAAGGAGGAGGTGTTGCTCCGGCTGTTCGACGCGCTTGAGATCGACCCGAACTACCTTTACCGCGATTCGTTCCGCTCAGGCAGCTTCGTCTGCTCGCGCGCGGAGCAGGATTTGATCGAAAAGTGCCGCTCGCTCTCGCCGCTCGAGCGCGAGACGGTGGGCAGCCTCGTCAGCGCCCTGTGCACGATGCACGCGAGACAGGACGGTGCGGGCGCGCCGCGCCGCATCCCGCTCTACCGCTCGATCGAGGCGGCGGGCTACGCCGCCCCTGTGCCCGGCGAGGATTTTGACTACATCGTCGACCACGGCGACGTGCCGCCGGGAGCGGAATTCGCCGTGCGCATCCGCGACGACAGCTTAGAACCCGTGCTGCACAGCGGCAGCGTCGCCTACCTCAATCACGACCCGCTGCATGCGGGCGACGTGGGCATCTTCTGCGTCGGGGGCGACATGCTCTGCAAGCAGTATTACCGCGACCCGCTCGGCGTTTCGTACCTCTTCTCTCTGGGGCGGGACCGCAGCGGCGCGGACGTCGTCTGTGGCCCTGAGAGCGGAAAGCGCTTTATCTGCTTTGGGCATGTAATCCTGCCTCACCGCGTACCGCTGCCAGGCATAGGCCTATGAGGGGGAAAAAGGCGCATTTTGCGTGGAAAAGACTTGAATCGTTCACAAATTCTGCTTATAATACAGGTTTGGAAATCAATAAAAAAGAAGGAAGCGTATTTCTCATGACGAAAATTGACATTTTCTCCGGCTTTCTGGGCGCCGGCAAGACCACGCTCATCAAAAAGCTGATCGCGGAAGCCTACAGCGGCGAAAAGCTCGTGCTGATCGAGAACGAATTCGGCGAGATCAACATCGACGGCGGCTTTCTGAAGGAGTCTGGCATCGAGATCTCCGAGATGTCCGCGGGCTGCATCTGCTGCTCGCTCGTCGGCGATTTCAACAAGGCGCTCAAAGAGGTCGTGGCGCAGTTCCACCCCGACCGCGTGCTCATCGAGCCGAGCGGCGTGGGTAAGCTCTCTGACGTCATCGTCGCCGTCGAGCGCACCGTCGACGAGTGCCCGGGCGAGCTCAAGCTCAACAGCTATGTCACCGTGGCCGACGCCAGCAAGGTCAAGGTCTATATGAAGAACTTCGGTGAGTTCTACAACAACCAGATCGAGGCCGCCGGCACGATCATTCTTTCCCGCACGCAGAAGCTCTCGCAGGAGAAGCTTGAGGCTGCCGCCGCGATGCTGCGCGAGAAGAACCCCGACGCCGCCATTCTGACGACTCCGTGGGACGAGCTGGACGGCAAGACCATCCTCTCCGCCATCGAAAGGGTGTCGTTGAGCGACGAGCTTCTTGAAAAGATGCGCCGCGAGCACGAGATCGAAGAGGCCGAGCACGAGCATGAGCATCACCATCATCACGATGAGCATGACGAGCATGAACACGAGCATCACCATGACCACGATGAGGATGAGCATGACCACGAGCATGGGCATCATCATGACCATGACCATGACGAGCACGACGAGCACGAGCATCACCACCATCACCACGACGGTGAGGAGTGCGACGATCCCGAGTGCGAGTGCCACCATCACCATCATCACCACGCCGATGACGTCTTCTCCTCCTGGGGCAAGGAGACGCCGAAGAAGTTCAGCAAAGAAGCGCTTGAGGACATGCTCCACAAGCTGGACAGCGGCGACTACGGCCACATCCTGCGTGCCAAGGGCATCGTGAACGGCGAGGACGGCTGGCTCGAATTCGACTACGTGCCCGAAGAGCATGAGGTCCGCGCGGGCCATCCCGACTACACGGGCCGTCTGTGCGTTATCGGCGCGGAGCTCAAAGAGCACGAGCTTGCAGAACTGTTTGGAGTGTAAGGCATGGATATTCCTGTTTATCTGGTCGCCGGATTCCTTGATTCCGGCAAAACGAGCTTTATCAACGGCATTTTGGAGGACGGCTTTGCCCGCGAGGACAAGACGCTTCTCATTTGCTGCGAAGAGGGCGACGAAGAATACGAGAAGAAGGCGCTCGACAACGTCACCGTCGTCACGGTGGACGACGAAGAGGAGCTGACGCTCGCCTTCTGCAAGGAGCTCGAAAAGAAACACCACCCTAAGCAGGTGCTCATCGAGTACAACGGCATGTGGCAGATGGAAAAGCTCTATCGCGAGGTGCTGCCCGCCAACTGGGTGCTCTATCAGATCATGACGTTCGTGCAGGCGCCGACGTTCGAGCTGTTCGTCAAGAACATGGGTCAGCTCATGATGGAAAAGATCACGAACGCGGACATGATCGTCTTCAACCGCTGCGACGACAAGCTCAAAGAGAGCCTGCGCGCGCGCAATCTGCGCATGGTCAACCGCCGCGCGGACATCTACCTTGAGGACAACGACGGCAACAGCGAGGATTACCTGACCGGCGACGAGTGCCCGTTCGACATGACGCCCGACCTCATCGACATTCCCGACGACGACTACGGCGTGTGGTACGTCGACGCGATGGACCATCCCGACCGCTGGGATGGCAAAAAGGTCCACATGAAGCTCATCATGTGCCACTCGAAGAAGTTCCCGGGCATCCACTGCCCCGGCCGCTTCGTGATGACCTGCTGCGAAAACGACATCCAGTTCGTCGGTATCGTCGCCAAGGGCGACAGCCTGAAGGCCTACAAGAATCGCGACTGGGTCGATATTACTGCCACGGTCAAAAAGGAGCACCTCGACGCCTATGAGGGCGAGGGCCCCGTGCTGTACGTCGAGCGCATCACCACCACGTCGAAGCCCGCGCAGGAAGTCGTGTCGTTCTGACGACGCGATTTGCGGAGGTAAGGTAAATCAGCAGCGCGCGCAGCGCTGCGGAGTTTTCTCCTGCTAACCCGCAGGGGGGAGCGAATAAAGGGGACATTCTCTTCTCGAAGAGAATGTCCCCTTTTGAATCCCAAGGGAAGGATGAGGGGGAACCCCCTCGCCCCCCGACATTGCGGTTTTGAGGCTTGAAGAACTGCTCAGCCTGCGGAATCGGGTACCTGCCGGGTGATGGTTCTAAACGATTTGACTTTTTTCTATCTTCGCTGTCGCTCCCTGATCTGAATGCAGTCTTGGTAGAATCCCCTGCCGTCGCTAGATTTTGCCAACCTTGCTGCCCCCCTAAAACGGCATCGCTGCGCTCGCCGCACTTTTAAGTTATCGTATATTTTTTACGATGGCCATGTGGTCATATCCGCGGCGCTCCGCTCGTGCTGTGCACCTTACCGTCGCCGAGCTTTGCGCGCAGCGGCGGTAAGTCGATGCCGAGCATCAGCTTGACGAGCCAGGCAAAAAACAGCAGCACTAAAATCGGGATCAGGCACGACGTGACGAGCATGACGGCGAGGGCCTCGATAAAGCGGTTCAGGACCGTTTTGAGCTGCCCGACCGCGGCGGTCGCCGCTCCGGTGATGCCCTCAGTCACCTTGGAAAAGAGGCCGGAAAGGCCGCTCTTTTCCCCCTCGTCCGTCTCGCCCGAGGTGGCGGACTGGATATCCTCGGTCGTCTGCTCGGCGTTTGCAATGGTCTCTTCGATCGAGGCGCGGTATGTGTCCTCAATCATGCTTGAGACTTTGACACCCGCGGGAATGGCAAACGCGATGGCGAGCGCGAAGAGCAGCAAATGCCACGCGAGCTTTCCCAGCGCGGCGCGCAGCTTTTCGGAAAAGAGCGCAGCGATGCCGAGCGCGCAGGCTGCGGGGATCAGGATCGTGAACGACACGTAGGATGTGATCGTCAGCAGATACTTTTCCAGAAAGATGGCGCAGAGCACGATGAGGAAATAGCCGCTCAGGTCGGCGAGCTTTTCGGCGATGGGCGTCGCGGTGTCGCCCGGCAGGAGCGTGATGGCCGCGGACGCGGCGGTCGACGCCGCTGTCAGCTCAAGCACCGTCTCCTGCTTTTCCGCGAGCGCGTCGATGGACGCTTGATGGTACGCGGGGTCGGACGCTCTCTTCCCTACCGCGAAGATGGAAAGGAGCGCCGCCAGAATGAGAAGCGCCGCGAGCGCGGCCTTCTTAGTTGTCACTGAATGCATAGTCGCCTCCAAAAAACGGGATGGCTCTATCATACCGAAACGGCGGAAGATGTCAAGAAAGCGCGGTTGCGGTCGCATCGCCGCGCGCGGTTTCAGTCCTCTCCATCACGTCGAAAACATAGAGAAGCGGTATGAAAATGCTAACATTCCGCTAATTTCTTTCGAATTTTTTCAAATTTTACATCACTTTTCCGAATTCTGTCTTGTCACCTGCCTTGTTTTTACGGAAAGTTCGTGATAGAATACAGATACGGCAGGATCAGCAAATCTTTTTTCATCGATTCTGTCAAAACGGAAGTTTTTTCTTCCCCGTTTCCGGCGCGAAAGCGCCTGTACTGATCTGACAAGCAAATCAAGCAATGTTTGGCAAACCTGCTGAAAAGCAGGGACGCAAAGCCAGAGGGGTCTAAGGCCGCCGTGTGCGGTTATGACAGCCGGTTGCAAATCATTCGGAAGGGCAGCGCCCTTCCTGCACCGCCCGGCCCTCTCTGAAAGCAAGGTACAGGCGGGAAACCTTTTTTGCCGAAAAGAGTGGGAATGAACATGCGACAAACATTTTATGAGTTCTGCATGCTGCATGAAAGGACAAACTTACTGAAAGAATGGGACGAATCACGCAATTTTCCGCTCACGCCGGACACCGTTTCCTACGGCAGCAAGAAAAAAGTCTGGTGGACGTGTGAAAACGGCCATTCGTGGCAGACGACGGTGCATGTGCGCTCCGAGGGGAGCGGCTGTCCGTACTGCACGGGGCGAAAGGTCCTGCCGGGCTTCAACGATCTTGGCACACTCTATCCCGATGTTGCCGCGCAGTGGGACCGCGAGAAAAACGGCTCGCTCTCGCCGCGCGACGTCTCCACGGGCTCGAAGATCCTCATCTGGTGGCGCTGTCCGGAGGGGCACTCGTGGCAGTCGCCCGTCGCCTCGCGCACGGCGTGGGGGCACGGATGCCCCGTGTGCGCGGGCAAGACGATCATCACGGGTGAAAATGACCTCGCCCACCTCCAGCCCGAGATTGCCGCACAGTGGGACAAGCGCAAAAACGGGCGATTGAAGCCCAGCGATGTCGCCGTCAGTTCCAACCGTCCCGCTTGGTGGCGCTGCGAGCTGGGGCATTCCTACCGCGCCACGGTCTCGTCGCGCACGCAGCGCAAGACCGGATGTCCCTACTGCGCGGGACGCAAGGTGCTCAAGGGCTTCAATGATCTCAAGACGCTCTGCCCCGACATTGCTTCGCAGTGGCATCCGTCGCTCAACGGCGCGCTGACGCCGGAGATGGTCACGCCCGGCAGCAACAAAAAGGTCTGGCGGCAGTGCTCTATGGGACACGTGTGGAAATCCGTCATCTATCCGCGCACCGGCGCGCAGCAGTGCGGCTGCCCCGTCTGCGCCGGAAAGGTGAGCACAACACACGCGCGGCGTTACGCCCAGCTCGACGAAATTTGCACCTTTACCGAGCTGTGACAAGACCAATTCTATAAAAACGATCAAGGCCGCGGAAAGCGATGTGCTTTCCGCGGCCTTACTTTTTGCCTGATTTGGACGCACTGTCAGCACTATGTTTAGTGCTGACGCGTTTTCTTTCCCGCTTTCGCTAAAAAGCAGCGCCCCTCTCTATTGCGGCGAGGGGCGGTACAATCTGTTCAACGAGTCAACTTGTTGCCGCAGACAAAACAAATGATTGTTATATGTGGACACTTGCGCCTGATTTTCCCCTGTGCTATAATGCAGTTACTTTAATCGGATAAATTACCTGTAAAGGAGAATCATCATGGATTATATGGCTCTTTCCGCTGCCGAGTGGCAGCAGGAATACGACAAGGTGTCCGCCGAATACGAGAGCTGGAAGGCCAAGGGCCTCAAGCTCAACATGGCACGCGGCAAGCCGAGCAAGCAGCAGCTCGACATGGTCAGCGGCCTTCTGACCGCGCTGACCAGCGCCGAGGAGTGCGTGGACAGCGGCGTGGACGCCCGCAACTACGGCGAGCTCAAGGGTCTTGAGAGCGCGCGTAAGCTGTTCGCCGATATCCTCGGCTGCAAGACCTCTCAGGTCTTCGCCGGCGGCAATTCGAGCCTCCAGCTCATGTACGACACGGTCTCCAAGGCCTACACCCACGGCCTGCTGCACAGCGAAAAGCCGTGGTGCAAGGAAGAGAGCGTCAAATGGCTCTGCCCCGCGCCGGGCTATGACCGCCACTTCAAGGTGACCGAGAGCTTCGGCTTTGAGCTCATCACCATCCCGATGACCGAAAACGGCCCCGACATGGACATTGTCGAAAACCTCATCAAGGACCCGAGCGTCAAGGGCATGTGGAACGTGCCGAAGTACTCGAACCCCGACGGCATCATCTACTCCGACGAGACCATCGAGCGCATTGCGAAGATGAAGCCCGCGGCTCCCGACTTCCTGCTCATGTGGGACAACGCCTACTGCATCCACGAGTTTGACGGCGAGTTCGTCCCGTTCAAGGATATTCTGAGCGAGTGCGAGAAGTACGGCAACGCCGACATGGTCTTCGAGTTCGCTTCCACGAGCAAGGTGACGCTCCCCGGCGCGGGCATTGCGTGCTTTGCGTGCAGCGAAGCCAACATGGAGTACATGACCAAGCTCATCGGCATTCAGGCCATCAGCTTCGACAAGATGAACCAGCTGCGCCACGTCAAGTATCTCCAGAACAAAGAGCACACGCTCGCTCTCATGAAGGAGCACGCCAAGATCATGAAGCCGAAGTTCGACATGGTCGTCGAAACGCTCGAGCGTGAGATCAAGCCGCTCGGCATTGCGAGCTGGCACACGCCCAAGGGCGGCTATTTCGTCTCCGTAAACACGGCCCCTGGCCTTGCCAAGCGCACGCTGGCGCTGGCCAAGGAGGCTGGCGTCGTGATGACGAGCGCGGGCGCGACCTATCCGTATGGACACGACCCTCTTGACAGCAACATCCGCGTCGCCCCGTCGCTGCCGCCGGTCGAGGAGCTTGAGCAGGCGATGGCCGTCTTCTGCTGCTGCCTCAAGCTTGCCGCGCTGGAGAAGAGCAAGAAGTAAGGCATATTTGCATCAAAAAGCGGACCGCAATGCGGTCCGCTTTTTCTCATTTCGATTCACTTTTCCGCTTTCTTCTCTTCCCGCTTCAAGCGCCATACGGCGAGTGAACGCACCAGAAGAACATTGATAAGCGCAAGGCGCGCGTAGCTGTAGACGTCATTCAGAAGGAAGTACGGCGAAATGTTGCTGTAATTGCCGAGATCGTCGAGCAGCAGCGGCATGACGCCGTAGCTCATCAGAAGCGGCAGCACAACGAGCGCCGCGAGCCAACCGGCAATGAGCCATGTGCCCTCTTTTTTCGTCGCGGGCAGCTTGAGCGTCCGGTAGGAGCGCACCGTGCAGACGATCATCACAAGCATGCCGAGGAGCTGCACCCACGAGATCGCAAGGCGCGCATAGTTCATCTGCGCCGTCCAGAGGTGCGTCATAAAGACGGTCGTCCACGAGAGGCCGGTCGCAAAGCGGAGGTAGAGATCAATACAGAGATAGGCCGCCCAGCCGCACCACAGGCCCGTGCGATGCTTCACCGTAAAGCAGATGATGCCGCAGAGGAAAAACGGCAGTCCGTAAATCACCCCCGCCAGCAGATCGCCGGCGAGTATCAGGCAGGTGAGCAGAAGAACCGCGCCGATACACAATAAAATCGTACCCGCAATGGTGTGACGCTTTTCCTGCTCGGACGAAGTCTGCGGCGTGAAAGAGGCAGGTACTGCCTGTGCCGCGGGCGCGGCTGTTTCCGTCTTCGGCGCGTCCTCGCCGCGCACCAGCTCGTCAAGCGTCACACCGAAGAGCTCGGAGAGCTTTAATAGCTTGTCAAGCTCGGGGATGGAGGCGTCGGTCTCCCATTTGGATACGCTCTGGCGCGAGATGTCCAGCGCGTCGGCAAGGTCGCCCTGCGACCAGCTTTTCTGTGTGCGCAGGCGCACGATGTTCTCTCCAAGTGTCATGTGATGGGGTTCTCCTTTGCAGATTTTCTGCGTTCAGCTTACCAAAAGGCGCGCAAAAAGTCCACCAAGCGGGGTTGAAAAGTTAGCAACCAGCAGTTGCAGCTCAAAAAAGAGGCCATAAATGGCCTCTTTTTTGAAAAAGTTTCGCTGCGCTTTGTGCCTTGCCACCCGTAGGGTGGCTGCAACACACGCTTCACGCAAAGTATTTTTCGTCACGCGCAGGTCGCGACAAAAAATAATCAAAACCATTTTGCGCCCGCAGGCGCGAAAAAATTGAGATCGTTTTTTCTGACGACATGCGCGTCAGGAAAAACTCCTCTCGCTCCGCAAACGTGCGCGCCTGCGGTGCGTGCGCTGCCGCAGAGCGCGTTCCTTTTCAAAAACAAAGAGCGCCTTTAGACAGGTGTTCGTAAAACAGGTTTAGACCGAAATTACAAAATGAGCATCTGTCAGGCAGGGTTGGAAAAATAGCACTGCTGTACACAAGAAAAAGTGTGTACAGCAGTGTTATTTGTTTGCCGTTATTCCAATGCAGAAATTATTCGTCTCCCAATTTTGAACGGACTGTTTCAAGAAAGCTCGATATACTCGCCTGATCAGCGCATTGCTTGCACCATTCTTCAATCAATATTGACCAAACGGCATCTTTGCTCTTCTTCACACGATTTCCGATATATTCTGTCCAGTCATGATGATCCGGAAGAAGGATTGCATCGTCCAAATACTTAAAAAGTGAACCAGCCCCAATACCGAATCTTTCATCCAAACCGTTCCATTCTTTCCCTTTTAGGTCAAGAATAATTTGTTTCTCTGGCGCTTGTGCCCCCGGGAGCGTTAGGCACTCCGGAATTTCCCCAGCTTTGTCACCATCAACCACACAAAGACTCGGATATGGAAGTTTTCCGTTTTTGCTCAATTCATTGAGTGCCTTTACAACTGTACAGCTGCCAACAGAACGAGCAGATATTTTTTTACTATATTCTTCATAATGATCCCCGTCCTGCTTTAATATTTCCCAAAATAGAGAAACCGCTTCATCATCCTCTAGGAAGACGTATAAATCGGGGTGGGCTTCATCGTCCATGCTTGCTAATGCAAAATTTGTTGACACTTCATAGACAATTTCTTTTCGATCAGCGAGTTGCATAAGCATTATCCGCGCGACCGGTGGTAACTCTTCTAAAACAAAAGGGCTGTGCGTAGATAAAATGATTTGGAGCTTTTTTACCCGAGAAAGCTCTAATAAATACCGAACAAACCGCCGTTGTGCTTGCGGATGAAGGGAATTTTCCACCTCATCAATTACTAATAATGATTGATTGGGTATATCTTGTAAAAGCTTGAACATATCAAGGATGGAATCTTCGCCAGCCCCTTGGTGGAACTGTGATATTTCTCCGTATGCTTTTGTAAGAAGTCCAATTTTCCGATCGACATTTACATCCGTTCCGACAAATCGAGCTCTGTCATACGGTTGACCTAAAACATACGAGAGTTTGTTAAGGCTTTCTGGTGTTAGTTCTGTCACCGCTCCCACTTCTTCGTTGGCCAGTTTAGCCACTTTTGCATATCCAGCAGTTGCATCCAGTGGAAGTGTTCGAGAAATATCCAAGAAAAATACATTGCGTTCAGGTTTTCCTTGTTTCGGTGTAAATCCCCAGTCGTTTGTTTTTTTCCAACGAAGATTAACTTCTTGGTCACCTCTCCGGACCTTATACTCGATGGTTGCATTTTCTAGTCCGGTTTCGTCCCAGCGAGTGCTTACAAACATTTTCGAAGGGTAAAATGTTTGCCCATTTTTGTTTTTATATGCACATACCGCGGCTTTTAGAAATGTGCTTTTACCTATGCCATTCTCGCCAACAATAGCAACAACAGGAAAATTAAGAATTAATTCTTGCCCGGTCCAACCGTGAATGTTGGAGATCTTTATAGATTTAATAAACTGTTTCCATTCACTGTCCATAGCACCGTGCCTGAATTAGCGCATAATGTTTTTAATTTCGTCCATCGTGTACTCCTTTCTCTATCTGCGTTTTTTGCTGCGCTTTCCGTGCGGTATCTGCGGTCTTGCCTTTCCGCGCTGGTTGAGGGGACTTTTCAGGTACTTGGACTTTTTAAGTCCGCTAATAATTGAGACAAACTCTTCCTTCGTAAGTGTGTCATAATCAAGTCCGATTGTTGCCATGAGCGCACGGACTTGCTTTTCCTCGGAACTGCCCTCAAAATTCATCGCATCCTGCAACTGCCCCTGTACGGTTGCTACGAGGGAGCTTTCATCCGCAGTCATGGTGTCGGGGCGATGCTGCTCTCGAATGTCACGGAGGATACCTTTCAGATCATCTGCAATCAAGCTTCCGAAATACTCGTCCTCTCTGATCTGCGCGACTTCCAGTGTCCGCAGGTGCAGATCATTTTCCTCGCCGCCGTTTTTCATCAGCGCCATCTGTCGGACGGCTTCCAGCACGGCGTTCATGTCGTTGATCCGCATATCCGCGATCCGGTCAACGTAAATCTCGGCGTCCAGCATAAACCGCTGGAAGTCTTTATGGCAGATCAACTCCGACAGCAGTCGGTGGTTGAACTTGCCTGTTCTCAACACTTCGATTGCATCATTGAGGTGCAGACCCACAACACCGATCTCAAAAAGCGGCTGGCAGCATTTGCGGCAAAGTACCCGCAATGCTGCCGCCAGACCGACGATGATGAGCAAGGCGGGCTGACCTTTGAAATTGAGAAAGGGCGGTTGAGTTTTCGGCTGACCGCCCCATATAGCGAGGAACGCCGCAGGGTGGCAAGTGAGGCAGCAAAAAAGTGTGGCGTTCATAGATATGCTTTTTAAAGTTTTTGTTCGGACTCACATTTTCCCAATAAAGCTCTTTAATTTTCCGATTCTCTGATTGCGTCCACAAAAGCTGTGATTACATTGGAATACTGTCTTGCACTGGTAACACGCAGTATTCCATTATCATTTTTCAAAGCATCAACTAAAGCACATACGCTGTCATTCAACGTATTCAAAAATGAAACCTCGTCAGGAGTCAACGGTTCACCATTCTGATTTGCTTCAACCATTACGCGGATTCGCTCTTGGCAGTGCACTAAAATGGACTCGAAGTCCTCAAATCCCATAATTTCTGATTCTGCAATTCTCTTTGTCTCTAACGCCGTACTTTTAAATGAAGCGAACTGCTTCTTTGCCATATCCAGTTCAATTTCAACATCAATGCTCTTTTTATCTGTAACATCTTGGATAGAAGATGAGAGCAGAGTTGCTTCTTTAATGAGCGGTGTCAAGTAAATGTCAATCTGCTCTTTCTGTTTGTGAATATGGGATAAGTAAATTGTAGCGACTAATATACTAATTGCGACTACAATACTGCCAATTAGAACGCTGCGTTTGATTTTCATATTGTATCCTCGGCTTCCTTAGAATTCAGAGTCCCCATGCTCTTTCCTCAAACAAATAATATCATAAGATCTGTGAGCAATTCCACTATAATTTTACTAAGATAGAAAAAGCATGAAATTCTCTGACATATCCACATAACCAGCACTTCGCATGAAGTTACTCGTTGAAATATAGGAAGGCCACATGATATAATTAAATAATTGACACAATAAATGGAGGAGGGTAATCAGATGAAAATCGCGTCTAAAGCAGCCTTAGGGCTTATCCTTGTAAGTATTTTATTTGTTGGCCTGCTTTATACTCATAATGATATTGGCATAACAGCAGCCAAAATAGAATCAGATATTCGCAGTTCACAAAAAATACAAGATGATTGGATAACTGATGGAACCGTATCCAACACAATGGCAGCCTACATTTCTTATCCTCAAGATATGACTAACCATACATTTTCCATCTATGTTAATCGCCCTGGACTCTCCTTTGGATATTTCTTTCGAGGTGGTGGAAATCTTTCAGGAGTTGCAAGTGAAATTACAGAGTTCACAGTAGAGGGGTATGAAGAACGAGCGTTTATTTCTATGAATCAAGAACAAGTGGCTCAATTAAAAATAGATGATGGAAACTCAGTTCAAACAATCGACGTTGATAGCAGCAGTCCCTTTGCAATTGTTCTGCCTACAGATGCCGGCAATATTGCTTTTTATGACGTGAACGGGAAAAACGTGAAATACCGGAGTACGCAGTAATTTCCGTTTACCGCCAGTCCCATCAATGCGGTGAGCGCAGCAATGCCGCTATTTCGCACACAATCTGCCGCCGAGAAAACGTCACTCGCGCCTCACGATAGTAAGGCGCGGTTGAGAGTGGTAACGACTCGCAGGGATTCATGGCGAAGCCATGTACACCGCACCCACACTGCGCAGCGCGTGCAGTCCTTCAAGCTACAGGCTGCCAATGTGCGGGGTCAAGGGGCAGAGCCCCTTGCGTTCTCTTGGGGGTCCAAGGGGGATATTCTCTCACGTGAGAGAATATCCCCCTTATCTGCAGCCCCACACGGTGTGGGGAAAAGCCGAAGCCTCTTCGGGATGCTCCCCCTCCGCGCCATGCGCGGAAAAAGAGAGGACTTCTCTTTCGAGAAGCCCTCTCTTTTTACTTATTTTCTGCTGTGCAGAAACAATTATTCCGCTTCCTGCATCGCCTTCGCGGCAGCGACAGCCTTCGCCTGTGCGTCGGCGGAACACTGCTCGTAGCGCACGAAGTGCATCACGAACGAGCCGCGGGACTGGGTCATGGAGCGCAGGTCAATGGCGTAGCTCATCAGCTCTGCCTCGGGGCACTCGGCCTCGATGACCTGCTCGCCGTTGCCGGTTGGGGTCATGCCCATGACGCGGCCGCGGCGCTTGTTGAGATCGCCAAGGATATCGCCCATGTACTGGTCGGGCACCGTGACCTTGAGCTCGCACACCGGCTCGAGCAGGACCGGGGACGCCTCGGGCATGGCCGCCTTGTAGGCGAGGTTCGCCGCGGTCTTGAACGCGATCTCGGACGAGTCGACCGGGTGATAGGAGCCATCGTAGAGGACGGCCTTGAGGTTCACGACGGGATAACCCGCGAGCGGGCCGTGGACGCAGGCCTCGCGCAGACCCTTTTCGACCGCGGGGAAGAAGTTCTTGGGGACGCTGCCGCCGAAGACTTCCTCGGCGAAGACCATCTCTTCGCTCTCCTCGTTGGGCTCGAAGCGGATCCAAACGTCACCGAACTGGCCGCTGCCGCCGGTCTGCTTCTTATGACGGCCCTGCTTGGAGACCGTCTTGCGGATCTTTTCACGGTAGGGCACGCGCGGCGTGTCGAGCACGACATCGACGCCGAAGCGGCTCTTGAGCTTGTTGACGAGCACGTCGATCTGAATATCGCCCGCGCCGGAGACGACCATCTGGTGCGTTTCGGCGTTGTTGACGACGCGGAAGGACGGATCTTCCTCGTTCAAGCGGTTGAGGCCCTGGGCCATCTTGTCCTCCTGGCCGCGGGTCTTGGGCGCGATGGCGACGCTGTAGCAGGGCTCATCGAACGGGATGGGCTCGATCTTGACGACCTTGCGCGGCTCGCAGAGCGTATCGCCGGTCTTGACCTTGTCCATCTTGGCGATGGCGCCGATGTCGCCGCAGGTGAGCTCCTTGACCTCGGTATACTTCTTGCCCTTGGGGATGTACAGGCGGCCGAGCTTCTCGGTCTCGCCGGTGCGGGCGTTGACCATGGGCATATCGGGCTTGATGGAGCCGGAGAGCACCTTGACGTAGGAGTACTTGCCGTACTGGTCGGAAATGGTCTTGAAGACGAACGCGGTCGGCAGTGCGCCGGGCGCGACGACAAACTCGGAGGACTCGCCGTCCTCATTTTCGGCCATCAGGGCGCGGGCGTCCTGCGGCTTGGGAAGAAGCTCGACGATGGTATCCATCAGGATGCGCGTGCCCATGCCCTGAATGGCGGAGCCGCACACGACAGGGAAGAGGGACAGGTCCTTGACGCCCTGGCGCAGGCCATGGATCATCTCGGCATAGGTGAAATCTTCGCCGGCGAAGAACTTTTCCATAAATTCCTCGCTCGTCTCGGCGACGGACTCCTTGAGCGCGTCGTAGAGCTCATCAAGCACGGGCTTTTTGTTCTCAGGCACTTCGATCTCGACGCGGCCGCCGCCGGGGCCGAACTCGAATGCGCGCTTATGCAGCACGTCGATGATGCCGATGACCTTCTTGCTCTCGTCCCAGATGGGGGCGACGACGGGGGCGATGTTCTTGCCGAAGCGCTCGCGCAGCGTGTCGAACGCGGCGTTGTAGTCGGAGTTCTCCTCGTCGGTCTTGGAGATGTAGAGCAGACGGGGGAGAGAGTTCTTCTCGCAATATTTCCACGCCTTTTCCGCGCCGACGCTCATGCCGGCCTTGGCCGAGCAGACGATGACGGCAGCGTCGGCAGCCTGAACGGCCTCCGCGACCTCACCGGCGAAGTCGAAGCCGCCGGGCACGTCGAGCACGTTGATCTTGCAGCTGTCGTATTCCACGGGAGCCACGGCCAGAGAAATGGAGATCTGGCGGCGGATCTCTTCGGGATCGTAGTCACAAACGGTGTTGCCGTCGGCAATTCTGCCCAGACGGTCCGTGCCGCCGGTGAGATACAGCATGCTCTCAGCGAGGGTGGTCTTGCCGCTGCCGCTGTGGCCAAGCAGCACGATATTGCGGATGTCTTTTGCACTCATAATGGGTCAGTCTCCTTCCGAAAATCGTAAATCCCAGATCGGCTCGCGCCATAAGGTGGGATAATACTCAATGCAGAAATGATATCATGTTTTTCTCTCCATTACAACCATATTTTTCCGCAAATTTTCGTTTTCTTCGTTCGAAGTGTCAATAACGGTCGCTGAGCAGGGCGTCGACCAGCGCGCTGAGCGACCACAAAAGTACGTAAATGAGCAGAGAAAGCGGCGTGAGCACGCTGTATGCGCCGACAAAAGTTAAATAAAATGCAAGGAGCGTCGACGCCGTGGCGGCTAAAAATGCAAGCACCGTGCACCGCTTGGCGGACGCGCAGAGCCGCTTGCTGCCGAGCACGACCTCGGCATACGGCATGAGGCCTTCGCGCATGAGCAGCGCATACGGCCGCCCGCCGCCGCGCTCGGAGAGCGCCAAGCGCGTCGAGAGCTTGGGGTAGACCGCGCGCGCGTCGGTGCCGAACTTACGCTTTAAGAGTGCAGGGGTGATGTTGCCGTCGTGCACGGCGAGCACAGGCGTGATGCGGCTGTGGTGCAGGGCGTGGAGCGCCCAGTCGACATTTTCCGCGGGCATGTACTTCACGGCGAACACCGCGATCAGCGTGCCGTCGACCGAGAGGAACACACCGGTCTTGAGGCCAAGGTTTCGCGGCAGGTTCACGCCGCGCTTTCTCATAAAGCCCGCCGTGCCGAAGAGCACCGTTTCGCCGTGGATGCGGCCGCCGACGCCGCCCTCTTCGTAAAAGTCGACATCCTCGACCTGCTCGCGGAAGCCGCCGTCGCTGGCGAGAAGATTGTCAAAAAGGCGGCTCAGGCCGCTTTCGGACGCGTGGGCCATCGTCGCGGCGTAGGAGATGACCTTGCCGCTCTCCTCGCCAAAGACCTTGAGCCCGCCGAGCGTGACCGTTCCGGGCGGGAACAGGTCGCCGTCGGTCAGAATGACGCAGTTGCTCCGGCGGATGGCGTCCGCGCCGGAAAAGCCCGCCACGGCGCTGCCGCTTTTGGCAAGCCGCGCGGCAATGCGCTTGAGCGGCAGCGCGCACACCATCGGAAACGCGAGCAGGTTCGCGCTCGCGAGCATCACCGAGAGGTTCCACGCAAGCAGCGCGTTCTGCTTCGTCTCGAGCGTCGAGAGCACGCCGAACACGACCGCCGCCGCGAGGAAGACCGGCAGCAGCACGCTCTGCCAGCGCGAATAGGGGGCGTTTGCGCGCGCGGAATTGGAAAATCCGCCCGGCAGGCCCACGCGCTTGGCCGCGCCCCCTGCCGTCACGGTGACGATATACGGCGCGTTGCCGATGGCCGCGATGCGGAACGTGTCATACATGCCGTGCAGACGCAGACTTTCGCCCAGCAGCGCGCAGTAGACCGACATCGCCCCCAGCACCGGCAGCGGCAGCGACAGCGCCGCGCGCGCGGGAAGAAAAGCGTAGAGCGCCGTATCGAGCAGCGTGACAAGGCATAGAAGCATCGTCAAAAAACCGGAGGTGGTCTTGCCCTGCCTGAGCGAGCGGATCGTGCGCGCGAAGATGCGCCAGCCGATGGCGCAGACGATCGCCTCGACCGCCAGCAGCGGCAGCGCGCGGATCATCGGATCAGCGGTGTATGCCTCCGGCAGGATGGAAAAATGCTCCAGCACCGCCATGACGCACAGCAAAAGCGTGAAAATCCCCGCCCCACGGCGCGCCTTCGTCGCGCCCGAAAGCTGGGCGCGGTAGTCGGAGAGCGTTTCGGTCAGCGGCGGCTCGGGGAGCTCGGGTTCGGGCTCTTCGAATTCTTCTTCCTCGTCCTCTTCCTCCTCCGCGTCGTCGTAGAGCTGCTCGGTGTCGCGCATCTTGCGGCGGGAAAACAAACCGCGGCGCGGCGGCTTCTCCTCGATGATCGTGTCCTCGCGCTCGGAGAGCGCCTCCTGCACGGTCTGGGCCAGGATGTCCTGCAAGCTCATGGACTTGGGCTCGTCGTCCTGCGGCGGTTCTTCTTCGGGAGTTTCTTCCGGCTCGGCTTCCACCGGCTCTTCGGCCTTTTTCGCACCGGGGAAGGGGATGACGGGGATGCGGGCAGTCTCATCCGCCGTTTCATCCACCGTTTTTTTCGCCGTCTCCGCCTTTCTCGGCAGAGGGACGACCTTTGCCGACTGCTTTTCCTCCGCGGGCGGCTCGCTTGCTTTTTCTTCCGGTTCGGGCGCGGCGGGCGTGCCGCTGCCGTACTCGGCCAGAATGCTCTCGAGCGTGAACTCCGCGTCCTCGTCCATGCTGCGGGCCGTGTTTTTCAGCAGCAGCTCGGAGTCGGCGAGCGTTTCTTCAAATTCAAGGTCTTTGGGGTCCATATCGTTCCTTCTTTACCGTCACTGCCCCAGGCGCTGGCGCACCGCCTCGTAGAGGAGGATGGCCGCCGCCGCGGAGGCGTTGAGCGACGAAATTTTACCCTTCATCGGGATGCTGACGAGGAAGTCGCACTTTTCGCGCACCAGTCTCGTCATGCCGTCGCCCTCGCTGCCGATGACGATGGCCGCGGGGCCCTTGAGGTCCGCGGAGTAGAGATCGCTCGTGCCCTCGGCCGCCGTGCCGAAGACCCAGACGCCTTCTTTTTGCAGCTGCTCCAAAAGCGCGGGGATGTTCGGCACGCGCGCGACGGGCACATAGCTCACCGCACCCGCACTCGTCTTGGCAACGACGCTCGTGAGGCCCGCGCTGCGGCGCTTGGGGATGACGACGCCATGCGCGCCCGCGCACTCCGCCGTGCGGATGATCGCGCCGAGGTTATGCGGGTCGGAGATCTCGTCGCAGACGACGATCAAGGGGTTTTCGCCTTTTTCGCGCGCGATGTTCAGAATATCCTCAACACTGACATATTCGCGCACGCTCGTGAGCGCGATGACGCCCTGATGGGCGTGCGTGCGGGACATGAAGTCGAGCTTGCGCTTGTCCGCGTCCACGACGACCACGCCCGCGGCGCGGGCGGTGGAGGCGATGTGGCCGAGCGTCTTGTCGGTCTCGCCCTTCTGGATGAAAATTTTGTCGATGGTCGTGCCCGCGCGCAGCGCTTCGATCACGGCGTTGCGGCCCTCGATGATGCCGTCGGCCTCCGCGTCCTGCACGCGCGCGGTCTTTTCCTTGCGTTCCTTATCCATAAAAGAAATTTCTCCTTGTGACAAATTTTTATAGAATACTCCATTGCAACTATAACACAGAACAAGGGCAAGATAAAGAGGGCGCAAAACAAAAGTTCATCGAAAATTCACCATAGAAAACTTGTGCGATTTTCTTATATATGATATAGTAAAAATCACTAATTCAAAAAGTGCGCATCTTCGCATTTTTCTGTCTCCCGACAGGAGGAACAACATGGAGCCAAACAACAGAAACAACCGCAATCGCGGCGACAAGAACCGCCGGCGCGGCGGGGGCATGTGGTCGATCGTCCTATGGGCGCTGCTGCTGACGATCGGTGTGAACTACCTCTCCGTCATGCTCGATCAGGCCCGCACCGCCGAGTCTTCGTGCGAGATCGCATACAGCGAGCTTGTCGAACTCGTGGAGGAGGGGAAGGTCAAGTCCATCGAATTCGGCGACACGGTCTTCACCATCACGCCGGTCGACGGCTTTACCTACACGGATGACGACGGCAAGAGCTATGATCAGAACTATACGCTCTTCACCACCATCATTCCCGACTCGACGGAAAAGCTGATCACCCTGTGCGATGAGCACGGCGTGACCTACACCAAGCCCTATCAGCCGCCCGTTTCGCCGATCCTCACGTTCATGGTGAGCTATATTCTGCCCACGGTGCTGATGGTCGGCGCGTTCATGCTGCTGATGAACTTCATCACGAAAAAGTCCGGCGGTATGGGCGGCATCGGCGGCATCGGCAATGTCGGCAAGGCCAACGCCAAGGTCTACATGGAAAAGTCCACCGGTGTGACGTTTGCGGACGTCGCCGGTCAGGACGAAGCGAAAGAATCGCTCGTCGAGATCATCGACTTTCTGCACAACCCCGAAAAATACACCGCCATCGGCGCAAAGATCCCCAAGGGCGCGCTGCTCGTCGGCTCTCCCGGTACCGGTAAAACGCTGCTGGCCAAGGCCGTTGCGGGCGAGGCAAAGGTACCGTTTTTCTCGATCTCCGGCTCTGACTTTGTCGAAATGTTCGTCGGCGTCGGCGCGAGCCGCGTGCGCGACCTCTTCGCCGAGGCGTCGAAGGTCGCCCCCTGCATCATCTTCATCGACGAGATCGACACCATCGGCAAATCCCGCGACGGCGGGCGCTACGGCGGCGGCAACGACGAGCGCGAGCAGACGCTCAACCAGCTGCTCGCCGAAATGGACGGCTTTGACCCGAGCAAGGGCGTCATCGTGCTTGCCGCGACGAACCGCCCGGAGGTGCTCGACAAGGCGCTGCTGCGCCCCGGCCGCTTCGACCGCCGCATCACCGTCGACCGCCCGAACCTCGCCGGCCGCTTAGCAACGCTGCAGGTCCACACGCGCGGCATCAAGCTCGCCGAGGACGTGGATCTCAAGAAGGTCGCGCTCGCGACCGCGGGCTGCGTGGGCGCGGACCTTGCAAACCTTGCCAACGAGGCGGCGCTCCGCGCCGTGCGCAAGGGACGCAAGCTCGTTACGCAGGAGGACATGCTCGCGGCGTTCGAGTTCGTCATCGCGGGCAGCGAGAAGAAAGGCAGCGTCCTCACCGAGTTTGAAAAGAAGCTCGTCGCCTATCACGAGGTCGGCCACGCGATGGTCGCCTACAAGCAGAAAAACGCCGAACCCGTGCAGAAGATCACGATCGTCCCGCACACGGAGGGAAGCCTTGGCTACACACTCCTCATGCCCGAGGAGGACAAGACGAACCTGCGCACGCGCGATGAGCTGATGGCGAAGATCGCCGTCTCGATGGGCGGCCGCGCGGCGGAAGAGGTCGTGATGAACACGATGACCAACGGCGCCTCGCAGGATATTCAGGAGGCGACGAGCATCGCGCGCAACATGGTCGCCATGTACGGTATGAGCGACGCGGTCGGCATGGTCGCGCTCGGGTCGGTGCGCAATCAGTACCTCGACGGCGGCTACGGCCTCGACTGCGCGCAGGATACCGCCGCCATCATGGACCGCGAGGTCAAGCGCATTCTCGACGAGTGCTACAAGGACGCCGTACAGGTCATCCGCGACAACCGCGAGGATATGGACAAGGTCGTCGCCTACCTCCTTGAAAAGGAGACCATCACGGGCGGCGAAATGGTCGCTATCCTCGAAGGCCGCGATCCCTCGACCGTCGAAGAGGCCTACGCTTCCACGCGCAAGAGTGAGGACGGCTTCCGCCCCTCGCAGCCGAGCGTGATCGAAGCGCCCGCCAAGCACATTTCGATGACGAGCGAAAAGATCGAAATGCCGCCGGACAAGGGCGAGGAAACTTCGGCTGAGGAGGAACCCCCGGCTGAACCCGAAGCACCCGCGGACGAACCGAAGGGTGAAACGAAGGACGCCCCCTCCGACGAGGAAAGCAAGTAACGTAAAAAAAATCCCTGCTGTAACAGCAGGGATTTTTTGTATCCTTTTATACTACCTGGAATAAGTAGAACTTGAGGTAATCCGTCTCTGGCACGTTCCAGAGGATGGGGTGGTCGCAGCTCTGCGTGCGCGCCTCGATCTGCCGCAGCTCGACGCCCGCGTCCGCGGCGGCGGAGCGCAGCATCCGCTCAAAGCGCTCGGCGGGCATGAAGTGGCTGCACGAGGCGGTCGCAAGGTAGCCGCCGCGCGGCAGCAGGCGCATCGCGCGCAGGTTAATCTCCTTGTACCCCTTTTCGGCGTTGTTCGCCGTACGGCGCGATTTCGTGAACGCCGGAGGGTCGAGGATGATGAAGTCATAGGGCTTTTCGTGCGCGGCCTCGAGCTGCGGGAGCAGGTCGAAGACGTCGGCGGCAAGAAAGTCCATTTTGTCCTCAAGGCCGTTGCGCGCCGCATTCGCGTGCGCCATTTCGATGGCGCTCTCGGACACGTCCACCGCCGTCACGTGCTCCGCGCCGCCCTTGGCGGCGTTGAGCGCGAACGAGCCCGTGTGCGTGAAGCAGTCGAGCACGCGCTTGCCGCGCGCGAGGTGCGCGACGGCGAGGCGATTGAACTTCTGGTCGAGGAAAAAGCCCGTCTTCTGCCCGTTTTCGACATCCACACGGTAGAAAACGCCGTTCTCGCAAATTTCAGTGATGGGGCTTTTGGGCGTTTTTTTGCCGGGGAGGGGAAACCAACCCTTGTTCTGCGTCAAGCCCTCCTTTTCGCGAAGCACGACATCGTTGCGCTCAAAAAGGCCGTCGATCGTCTCGCCGTCCTGCTCCAGCACCTCGACAATGAGGGGGAAGAGCATGTCCTTGATCTTTTCCATGCCGAGCGAGAGCGTCTGCGTGACGAGCAGGTTTTCAAACCGGTCGACCGTCAGGCCGGGGAAGGCGTCCGCCTCGCCGAAGATCAGGCGGCAACAGCCGGTCTGCCCGTCCATGACCGCCTTGCGGTAGTCCCAGGCGTAGCGCACGCGCCGCCGCCAGAAATTTTCATCAAAGCGGTCGTTCGCGTTGCGCGAGACGATGCGCACGCGGAGCTTACTGAGTCTGCTCAAAAAGCCCGTGCCGAGATATTTGCCCTTTTCCGACACCACATCGACGAGCGCGCCGTTTTCGCACTCGCTCTCGTCCGGCTCGCGGGCGACGTCGGAGTCATACACCCAGGGATGGCCGCTCTCGAGCCAGCGCGTGCCCTTGGCGGTGACGGTCAGGATCGGATAGTCGCGTGCAGCTTTCATAGATCAAAATTCCTTCTTTAAAACAAGTTTTCCCCATCATACCACGGCAAAAGCCGCGGCACAACTCATTTGTTGAGGAAAAACAGCCCGACAAGGCACAGCGCAAGGCCCACGAGCTTGTTGACCGTGATGGCCTCGTGGTAGACAAGATACCCAATGAACACCAAAATCGTCGCGATGGCCGCCGCAGACGACACCTGAAACGCGCTGACCGGCCAGCCCGCCTTGTAGGCGTGCATGCTGCCGGCCTCCAACCCGACGATAGCGAGACCGAGCAGGTACGGCGCCCAGTTCATCTGGCTGTATTCGTGCAGAAGGTTCGCCCCGCCGCGGTTCGTCACAAAATACAGGATGCCCGAAAAGATCGAGCCGATCAGATACGTGACCGTGAGCGACGCGAGCGGATCGACGCTCTCGGGCAGCGATTTGGCGCAGATGTGATACACGGTGTTCGACGCCACAACGAGAATGAGCGGCCAGAAGTAAGCCATAAATATTCCCTCCTATTCAAATGCCGGATGCAAAACGGCAGCCAGACTTCCGCCTGACTGCCGGTAGGTGCGCACCCGTAATAGACAAGGAAAGTGTATCAGCGGCGCGCGCTCTTGTCAAGGAAAATCCCGCCGCGGCGGCGATTCCGACAAATTTGTAAGCGACAGTTCATACAACCTGCCGCTTGTATTTTCCGCTCCGCCATGCTACCATAAAAATGTCATATCAATCCCAGCCGCGCTTGCGGCGCAGACTTTAATGGAGGCAAATTATGAGCTATCCCAAGACCGGCGAAGAAGTTTACGTCAGCCTGAATCTGTCTAACACGATGCTCACGGGTCTCGGCAAGGGCACGATCACCCGCGAGGACGTTTCTGTAGACTACCTCAAGAAGCTGTTTATGCAGCACGGCGTCATCGTCTCGGCCAAGCCCGAGTACCGCAACATCATGGAGCGTGTGAACAGCACCTACGACTTAGGGCTTGAAATTCCCGCAAAGCTCCAGCTCTTCCAGCTCTCCGAGCAGCACCGCCGTCTGGTGGTCGTGAATATCTCCGGCCTTCAGCGCAAGAACGGCTCGCTTCTCCCGTCCTACACGGAAGAGGAGCTTGACGAGGCCACGTTCACGTTCGTCAAGTATTACGTGCAGGGCGAGCACTACGATGAGCTCGTCGAGGAGAACAAGAAGCTGCGCTACGAGCTCGAGCAGGAGATCTCCTGGAGAAACCGCACGGATTCCGAGGGCTGAGTTCGCAACACCTTACATCAAAAAAGGAAGAGGTTCCCGATGGGAACCTCTTCCTTTTTGACTATGACAAAATGCTTCGCAGAATTCCGCGTCCGCAGACGCGGAAAAAATTGAGGTTGTAAATCGCCGCGACCGGCGCGTGGCGATTTACTCCTCTCGCTCCGCGCGTGCCGCAGCCGCCAAGGGCGGCAAGGCACGAAGCGGAGTGCGGCTTTCTCAAAAAAGAGGCAGAGCCTCTTTTTTGAAATTACTTCTTCTCGTCTTCAAGCAGCCCCTTGAAGCTCGCGGCGAGACCGGCGAGGCTCTGAATTTCGCTCGGGACGATGATCTTCGTTGCCTGACCGTCGGCGGCCTTTTCGAACGATTCGAGCGCCTTGATCTTGACGACCTGATCGTTGGGGTTGGCCTCGTTGAGCATCTTGATGGAGTCGGCGAGCGCCTTCTGCACATTCAGGATGGCCTGCGCTTCACCCTCGGCCTTGAGGATGGCGGCCTGACGCTCGGCCTCGGCCTTGAGGATGGCCGCCTGCTTTTCGGCATCCGCGCGCAGGATGGTGGACTGCTTTTCGCCCTCGGCCACGAGGATCTGGGACTGCTTCTGGCCCTCGGCCTGCAAGATGGACTCGCGGCGTTCGCGCTCGGCCTTCATCTGCTTTTCCATCGCGTTCTGGATCTCGCGCGGCGGCAGGATGTTCTTGAGCTCCACGCGGTTGACCTTGATGCCCCAGGGGTCGGTCGCTTCATCGAGGATAGAGCGCATCTTGGCGTTGATGACATCGCGGCTCGTGAGCGACTGGTCGAGCTCCATCTCGCCGATAATGTTACGCAGCGTCGTCGCCGTCAGGTTCTCGATGGCGTTCATCGGGTGCTCGACACCGTAGGTGTAGAGCTTGGGGTCGGTGATCTGGAAGTAGATGACCGTGTCGATCTGCATCGTGACGTTATCCTTCGTGATGACGGGCTGGGGATCGAAGTCGGCCACCTGCTCTTTGAGGCTGACCTTCTTCACAACGCGCTCGAAAAACGGAATTTTGAAGTGCAGGCCCACGCCCCAGGTCGCGCTGTAAGCGCCGAGGCGCTCAACGACGTAGGCGCGCGACTGCTGCACGATCTGGATGTTCGTGACGAGCACCAGAAGCACCAGCAGCACTAAAATGCCGATACCGATATAGCCGATCCATTGCATAGTTCTTTTCCTCCTAAAATGTTGTGTAGTTTGGGTTTACTCTCTTCTCTCGGTTTCTTTACTCTCGCGCACGTAGAGCTTGACGCCCTCCATGCGAACGATTCTTGCCATTTTCCCCTTGGGGATGATATTGCCGTCTTCGCTGCGCGCCGTCCATGTCTTGCCGTCGATGTACACAGCGCCCGTGGCGTTCTCGTTGTCCACCGTTTCGGTCACCTTGGCCTCGTGGTGCAGCACACGGTCGGCATTCGTGGGCACGATAGTCTTATCCAGCATCTTGCGCGCAAGGGGTCTTGTTGCGATGAGCGCCAGAATGGATACGATCAGGAAGACCGCGAATTGCAGCCACAGCGCCGCGCCCAGCTCCGTCGCCACCAGCGCGGCTACCGCGCCCACGACGAACCAGATCGACACCAGCCCCGCCGTCGCCGCCTCGGCAATGCCGAAGATGA
>OIXA01000839.1_pt1 | contig 42036 bp, 48 predicted proteins | sample 1587721 | NCBI WGS metagenome assembly OIXA01 (sample SAMEA3888900, study PRJEB22519) | human gut metagenome | biome: human gut; feature: human-associated habitat; material: faeces | place: Denmark | collected 2013
ACAGTCATCCTGTAAACTTGACTCCTCGTAGGCAGGAAAAGAGAAGCTCCACGGAGCTGAAGCCCCCACTTCCAGGCGCGGTATGCCGCGCATAAGTGGCGGGTAGTTCACGGGAGATTATCAAAGCATGCAAATCGGCCGGGTTGGAGATGAGTTTTTATATCACGCACTTTGAGGACGAAGAGGGCGGGTACATTTATCAAAACGGCGTATACGAAATCTTAGGGCGCGAAGATCTTTGTCTGCGGACAGTCAGCGACCGAGCACTTCTTGCGGAAATCCGAAGACGCGGATTGACGCAGGAGAATCTGTGACGCAGTGTATCCAACGACCTTATTTTCATCGGTAACGCGATAAACCGATACTCAAGAAATGGAGAAAATCAAAAATGAAAGAAAAAGATGCAAAGAGATGCTATAAGACGCGGCTGGCAGGACGCTCACCGAAAGGCACAGGAGTTGCCTCGAAGAAAATGTTTTTTACTGCATTACTTTGCGGTACCGCTTTTTGCGCACTGACAGCGTGTGATTTTTCCTATGCGGGCACTGCTGATACCAGCAGCACTGTGATTGGGCGCGAAAATCCATTCCGGGAACTGACATGTGTACAAAATGGCATCACAAAAAAGATTGTTTACGATTATACGGACCCGGAAACAGGCGTGCATTATCTGATTTATTCAGAAGATCAGTACAATGCGGGAATGGGCGGTATCACGCCAAGGCTGAACCCGGATGGCAGTACTATGGTCGAAAAAACGGAAAAAGGAGAATAGAGCGGTGAGCGGCGAAGATATTCTGGAGTGGCGTAAGTTGCCGAAAGATTTCTATGTCCCAGGTGAGCAGATCAAACTGGTGCATTAGCCCGGAATATACCCCGAATTTTACAACTAAAAATCTATGGAGTCATGCAATACGCGTGGCTCCATTTTTTATGGACTTACGCGCAAGAGACGAAACGCATACTGATAGCGTAGTTATCAATCATAAGACGTAGTAGTTAAGGAGGAAAATACGATGGGTAAATTTTTATGCAATGGAGTGATTGAATTCCCCGCCGACAAAATGGATATTGTAGCATCCGTTTTACAAAAGCACGGGTTGAAAGATCCGGATTTCAAGGAAGAATGCCGTGTAAAAGGAGAGAAGGCAACCTACTTTTTAAAGGAGTCATACGGTATGTCATTTGACAAAGACACCTTTAAGAAAGCATTCTGGGAACTCTTAAGCCAGGGCATCTACATGGTTGTCAATATCGTTTATTCCGCGGCAAGCGGCACTGACGGGGACTACGGGCTCAGAACAAGGAACAGAAAAATCTATGATCTCACTCCGGATGAAGTGACGATCTGGAACGCCGATACAGAGGATCTTCTAAAAGAACTGGAAGAACGCGGAGCCCTTGGTGGTGTTAAGCGTGTGCAGCCGGATGATGAGCCGGAGTTTATTGGACGGTTGGTCGATATTGTGGAGGATTTCTTGTGCGACAAAGGCGTGATGATCGATAATCCTGAAAGAGACGAGGATGATGTTGAAGACGCTGCGATTATTTACGGCGACGACTATGATGCGCTGGCGGATGAATTCCGGTATGTCATGAGGGCGTATCATTTTCTTAGTAATGGAAAATAACAAAATTCTGACGAATTGACGGAGGTATAAGACGTGAAAAAACAAATGGAGCCAACTTTGAAAACGGATATCACAGAGAACGATTTGGTCAAAAAACTGATGGAATTTGATGTGACGCAAATTATTCCTACAGGTGATAACCAGAAGGATCCCATGCGCACAAAGCTGCAATTCTGTGTGTATGGCACTTATCGTTGGGAGAAAATGGAACATAACAGTGATACCTATGTTGCCGCTTTCCCGTATCCGGTATTTGAGCATCTGCGTGTGACCCAGGTATCAGAAGAAAAAGAAGTTCTGTACGAGCCGCAGGGAACCCGGCCATCCGACGTACCTAAGATCTTTAAAGCGATCGCTACCAGAGCCCTGGCAACGGAAATCATGGGAACTGTGGCTGAGATGTTTCAAATGCTGTTTTTGGATGAAGGGTTGCGCAAATTTGTAGATCATTTCCGGTCGGAGGAGAATTATGTCTTATCCATATCAGGACTCCCGATTTACAGATACATTGTATCGGGAAATTTAAGGGAGTGCTTGGAACTGAATATGGTCACGGATGCGTTTATTTATTACTCGCAATACGGAATGTTTGACGTACTGGGAAGCTCGGACCATCGTTTGGTTTCTGATAATGAATTGGCGGATAATTGTTATCTGGACTCCGTGGAAAATATCAGAAGCGGAACTGAAAAACTCTTATGGGGAAAAATTCCAGAACGGCACGATGCCGAAAGTGTGGAGGCAGAGGAACTGCGTCTGGAAGAGCCGGAACAGGAAGAACCTACTTTGGAATTCCGGTAATGGTCGGTAAGCGTTCTGCAGCCATGCAAGGAGAAATCCACAGCGATGAGTCGTCTGGAAACAAAAGAAACAAAGGAGAACGAGCAATGAACGTACTGGAACATTTTATCAAGGAAATCCATTCCGTCCGTGACATCACGGAAGAATTTAAGCAGCATAGCGGATGCAAGCCGGCAGAACCATTGCTTCAGGTGGATCTGACCTACGACTGCTACGGGATTATCACAAGAGAAACAAAAACATTTTGGAAGAGCGACTTTGAACGGGCAAAAAAAGAAGGTTACTTCATGGCCTGACTGTCGCATCGTCCACTCCATAACTCCGGTCTTCTGGCCGGAGTTTTTTTGGATAGGAACCAGCACGCAACAAGAACACGTTTCCCTGCATTTCCGGATGCGGATCATCTCCATACTGATATTGCCAATGATAAAAGAAAAGGAGATCATGATCATGAAAAGAAAAACGAGAAATGTACGACTCTTAGCAATTTGCCGCGTTAGGGATGTATGGAGGGGTGAAAAATGTTAATCTTACCGATCAAAAAACAATGGTTCGACATGATCCTGACGGGCGAAAAGCGGGAGGAGTACCGGGAGATCAAGCCGTATTACACGCAAAGATTTAGCAAAGTGTTCCATATGGTGGACGGTATCCCTGTGGGCCAGCATGAAGAACAGGTGCGTTTCGCGAACGGATATGGGTGGAAGGTACCGGCATTCATCGCGGACTGCTGCCTGGAAAAACGGGGAGGCCGCGCAGAATGGGGTGCTGAACCAGGAAAAGAGTATTACGTACTGGTGATCAAAAAGATCCGTTGGAAAAGCATGGATGGTCTTGGTGGGCATCTCACTTCTTAAAATTAGGGGTGTTCCCCAGGAACACCCCTGAAAAAGACCGCCCATAAATATCAGTTCGCAGTTGCCACGCCGGCATCACAGCGAATTGCAAGTGTTAAGAAAGGAGTTATTATGGAAAAGGAAGAAATGAAAAAGAGGATCAGATCTGGGTATGTGGATATGTATGAGAGCCAGACGACCGACGAAGATATCCAAAAGGGATTCCAGCTCATCGAGAAAGAAGAGAGCGTCATCGGTAAGATCATGGCAGAGATGGTCTCTGACGGAGATGACGAGTCCGACAAACTGTTAAATCTGTATCTGGAATCTACGCCGAAAGAACGCGCTCTTCTGGATTGCACCCTGATCGCACTTTGCGGCTGGTCTTTGCATACCATTATTGATATGATGATGAAACCGGAAGATGAAGGAAATGTACCAAAGGAGGGTGTGCATCATGCGAACAAAGGAATTTCGGATTGAAAAAAGAAAAGTGAAAATCAAAGCAAGACAGAAGCTGGCCGTACAGATAGCCCATCATGGCAATACTGTGTTACCGCAAAATAAGCATCGCGAGAAGGTGGATGCCGCAGTTTCCGAAGTGAAGCCTGGACTGTTTGCGAAACATGATTATGGCGTTGTGACTTATGGAAAACCAGTCAAGACGAAAACGCGCAAACGGAAAGCGTCGTATCGTCGTTCCGGAGGATACGGATCAGCAAAACACTACTCGGCGCACGATCAGCGTGAACTGGACCGGCATTCCGAAAATGGAGGAGATGGAACGTGATTTATAAAGAAGAAAATGGACAGATTGTTGTACGGTTAAATTGCCAGGAAGAAATTTCCGATGTGATCAATGCATTGGACTTATACTCCAGGATTTGGATCGGACAGCTTTTGGAGATCGATAATCAGATGATCTGGCTGAAAGAAAAATTATATGAGACGGATTCAGCTGCCAAGATGACGCCGTTTTTCGTAAACATCCGAAATCGCATCTTACCAGGATCATTAAAGGATATCGGGAACACGTTATACAGTTCATACGGGATCTTTTCCAAAAAGATCGACCGGCGTGCAAGGATTGCGTATGATATGCAGCAGGTGATCCGATATACGTCTGCGTGGTATTTCCATCCGGATGGCGGCCATAGCGTTGATTTTGGTACGCCGATGCAGGCAGAGGAAACGGTAAAGATACCGGCGGCTAATTGTTTTGCGGATGATCATGAGACCGGGATTGAGATCCATCTCACCTGTTTATCGCAATTAGAAGTGCTCAAGGAGGCAATCGCCGTCCTGAGCTGCCTGTATGGAGGTAAGATCTGCGATTTGTTCGCGCATTATACGAAAGATGCGGATACATTGACCGTTGCCCGGCATATAGAACAGTATTACTCAGGACTTAAGGATAAGGACGAATTGCCGAAAATATCAGACAGCTTGCTGGCTGAAGCATAATCAGTGTTAGGCCCCTCTCAGGTTTTTTGAGAGGGGCTTTTTTTGCATGAACGGCGGTTACCTGTGTCTTGGCGGATGACTGGAACGAAACGGTCAAGTTAAAAAGGATACGACATACTGGAGATAAATGCGATTGACGTGACCACCTTAGCGGAAGACGTCGGAAAATCAATAGGAAGGAGAATATATAAACATGGAGATTCCAGTGATTGTGAAATTTGTAATTTTGATCATGGCGCTTGTTTTGGCGCCGGTATCGTTGATGGTCGGAATATTTGGGCCTGATACGTCATTGAGGAAATGGTTGTCTGTTTTAGGCGCTTTTCTTACGCCTGTTGCGGTGCTTGCGCTTGCTGTGATTGTGAGCATTGGGGTTTCAACAGAAGGAGATGCTTTTTTGACCATAGCTGCCTGTATTTTACCATTGTTTGTTTTGGCCCTTGGGGCTGCGTTAGTTGTAATCGCTGACGAGAAAATGCATGTGCAGAAATGGTGCGCGCGAATTTGCGGAATTGTTGTCTGCGTCATAGCTGTTAATATGTTCGTAGGAACGTGTGCGATTATGGGCGCGGCATATATCGCAAAAAATGTTACATCTAAAATTGAAGATGGTATTTCGTCGTATTTGGACCAGGGAACGGACTTACAGACCACTGGTGGAGTGAGTTTTAGTGTCGGTAAAAATCCCGCATATTCAGAGCTCGGCACTATAGAATCGGGATCGTCTGAAGAGCAAACAATTCAGATCGGGCTCACGCAAGAGAACCAGACACCAAGAATGGATGCGGCAAACCAAGGGATTTTACAGGCACTTGATGATGGCGGGTTGGAATATCGGGTCGATCAACAGAATGCGTCTGGTGAACATTATGTTCAACAGGTGATACTAAATCATTTTGGATCGCAAGAATACGCTGCCATCATTGCGATTTCATCCGGATCGGATTCTTATGATTTTCCTAAAAACATACCATATTTTACGATATCAAACGCAGAGAGCCTGACTGTAGATGAGGCTTATCGGCGCGGGTATGACTTGGGACAACGGATCGCGGAGAGCCTGCAAGAGAAATAATGATTCTTAACAATCGCATTACAACGCAAAAAGCAGAAGGTATATGGTAACGTAGCCTCTGCTTTTTTTGTGACCAAAAAGTGTTATCCGCAAAAACGCCTCCAGAAAATAAGTTCCATATTGATAGCGTAGCGGTTTCTGAACGAAGGATCAGGAACGGCGAAGTGCCAGAAAAAGAAACCACCCTGTGAATTGATCGCTTGCCTGCTCTACGAGGGTTCTTCAGAACAGGGTGCGACTCAGAAAGAAAAAATACGAAGGAGGGATTTTTATGTTTTACGCTCACACATCAGCGCATGGGCTGGAACCTTTGGAAGACCATTTGCGTTTTACGGAACGCTTAGCGATGAGATACGGAGAAACATTCCGAAGCGCCGGATTATGTGCTTTAATTGCTCGTCTGCATGATCTTGGAAAGCGGACTGAGAAATTCCAAAATGTTTTAGCGGGAAAAGAGAATCATATCGATCACGCGATCGTCGGCGCATGGTATCTGAATGATGAATATTTTAATTGCGCTCAACACTACACCGATGATGCATGGATTCATGCCCTATGTTGCGCCGCGATTCGTGGACATCACTCTGAATTATGCGGGCGGCTAATATCCCCGTCTTTGGACGATTTATGTCTGCCAGATGACGATGAATATGACATCCCATTAAATTCTAATGGGAAGCGTTCTGCACTGCGCGATGAATCTGAATATGACGAAGTAGCAGCGTACGCACAATCGCAGAAATTGCTCTCTCATTTGTCTGACGGAGATTATCTTACGATCGATCGTACCAACCCGGAAGCCAGAATGCTCTATGCCAGAATGGTATTTTCCTGTCTTGTGGATGCAGATTACACCGCAACCGCCTCTTTTAACAGTCAGCATGAGCCTGACGCAGAACGGGTTATCTGCCCTGATGAAATGTTGACAAAACTACATCAATATAGAAATTCCATCATCCGCGCTGCTGCAGACTCCGGCAAGGCAGATCTTCCAATCAATCAATTGCGAAATGAAATTTATCGCGATGCTTTTATTCGTGGAAATGGGACTGTTGGATTTTACACGATGACTGCTCCAACCGGTACAGCAAAGACTTTGGCCCTTATGGAATTTGCCCTGCAACAGGCAAAAAGAAACCATTTCGATCGAATCATTGTGGTATTGCCGTACCTTTCGATTATTTCACAGAATGCAGAAGAATATCGGAAGGCCTTTGGAGCTGATACGGTCTTGGAGGATGACAGTAATACCGAATTCCCGGAAGAAGCGAAATTATATGCAGACCGTTGGGATGCCCCTGTGATTGTTACAACCAGTGTGAAGTTTTTTGAAACGCTTGGCGGCAATATGGCGGTACCGTTACGCAAATTGCATCATCTGGCCAATGCCTGCGTTGTTTTTGATGAATGTCAGACGTTACCGCATCAGCTAACCACCTGTACCATCAAAATGCTGCAGGCACTGCCGGAATATTTCCATACAACCGTTTTGTTTTCTACAGCTACCCTGCCTGTATACGCATACAGACGCACTTTGGAAAATTTCCAACCGGTAGAAATTATCGAAAACGTAAAAAGTACATATCAAAAATACGATCAGTTGAAAGACACGGCTGTAATCGCTCTTGATGGTCCAATGACATATGAATCCATATGGGAAAAATTCATTGGCGTAGATCAAGCGTTAATTGTATTCAATACGGTGAATGCGGCATTGGGAATGTATCATTATATACAGGAAAGTTTAGGATCCGACTCTGTATTTTATTTATCCTCCGATTTATGCTCAGAACATAAACAAGAGATTATTCGATCGGTCAAAAGAAAATTAAAAAATCCAGAACAATGTTTCCTGGTTAGTACGCAATGCATTGAGGCCGGTGTCGACCTCGATTTTCCAAGCGGCGCCAGGGAATACGCACCTCTGTCTTCTGTTATACAGACAGCCGGACGTATCAACCGTAACGGAGAACATCCGGGTACTTTTTATGTTTTTGGTCTCGGAGAGCGGAATGAACGGAGATATCCGGATATCACGTATCAGAATGAGTCCCAAGTCACTGAATTTTTAGCAAGTGAATATGGGGGATTAAGTTTAAACGATTTGTCTTTGATGGATGCGTATTATAAACGTGTTTATTACGGAGACCGAGAAGCAGGACAGGACTCTCTGGAACTTCAAAAAGCATGTAAATATGCGGATGTTCAAGCCTTTTCGAAACAATATCATATTATCGATGACAAGAATCAGATCATTGTTATCGTCCCATATGAGCAGCTCAGCACCGAATTTGATCATCTGTCTGCTGAACTGCAGGAGCAGGATTATTGCATCTCGAAAGCGCAGATGAGATCCAGCAAAAGGATTCAGGTGTCACGCTATGCCAGCAGGAAAAATATGGAATTTCTACGCCGCCATTGTCATGCGCTCTTTATGCGTACTTCAAAGTATGGGGAACGAATTCCCTTAAACTGGATGATTGCGGACATGGATAATATTTACAATCCTCAAACAGGATTACAACGCGAAGAATCAACGGGTTCGTTTGTATTTTAGTGTTTCCATAAGTTTCCATCTTGCGAATTTTATTTTTTATCTTTTTTGACCAAAAAGTGTTATCCGCAAAGATGTGTTTCATTTTTATCATACATATTGCAAGGGATGACGTAAAGCCGCCCCGCGATAGTATTCTTGTGGAAGTGCTCTGGAAGCTCCGGTGCCGGTGGTCATTTATTTATCAAATCGCGGCTTGTAGGGTCGCGTGAATTGAAATATGATAGTGGCAATACGCTTGTTACCACGGAAATGAATCGCGGCCCGTATGGCCGCGTGCATTGAAATGTGAAATATTACGTTGATAGTACCGACACGCTGTTATCGTGACCCATGGGAACGTGTGAATGGAAATTGAATTTGCGATACAGGCATTTATGACAGAAAAATGACCAAAAAGTGTTATCCGCAAAAATGCGGTTGATCTTTATAAGACATACTGAGAATATCAAATTATGGAAGGAGTGAGTTCAGTGCCGAAAGAAGTTGTAGTGGATGTGTTCGGAAACTTTGCCTGTTTCACAAAACCGTACGCGAAAGTAGAACGCGTATCCTATGATGTGCCGACTCCGTCAGCATGTCGTGGAATTCTGGAAGCAATCTACTGTAAACCTGTTGAATTTTATTACCAGATCAAGAAGATCGAGGTAATGAAACCAGTTCGTTATTTCAACATGAAACGCAATGAAGTATATCAAAAGTCGGCAGACGCGAATCCGATTGTGGTGGACGAAAAGCGGACTCAGAGAAATACCGTGTATCTGAGGGATGTTTATTACCGTATTCATGCGGACATCGTAAAGTTTCCAACATGTGACTCAAGAGTAACAGAAGCATCTTTACAGGCGCAGTTTAACCGGCGTATCAATAATGGAAAATGTTTCCATCAGCCGTTCTTTGGAATGAAAGAGTGCATGGCTTTTTTTAGTCCGCCGGACGAAAACATGCATCCAATCAAAGAAAGTCGGAATTTGGGTATCATGCTGTATGATAATTTCGACATTCGTACGATCGTACCATTAAATACGAAAACGCACGAGGGAAAAATCTGCAGAACTTTTTTTGATGCGGTGATGCAGAACGGTACGATCGTTGTACCGGAATATGACAGTGGGGAGGTGTGGAAGATCGATGTACAGAGCGTTGTATGATTTCGCTAAGAGCCGCGGTTTAACCGTAGCTGGAAATTACGGATCCAGAACAATTGCTGCTTATATAGAGCTTGATGAATCCGGGAAATTCTGTGGCGTGAGTGTCCGTTCAAAGGAGCAGCGCAAACAAAAAATCGTCTGCCCGCAGACACCAAAAACAAATGCCATGTCACCAATTGCCGAAAAAATCAGATATATATTCCCAACAGATGCTTCTCAGGACGCAAAGAAACATGCCGAATGGATGCAGTTGATGGAGCAGGGCAGCGATACATCGGGGACGCTCCGCATTATCTATCAATTTGTACAGTCGCTGGCTGATACGGACGCGCAGAAAACCTTGTTTGAGCAATTCGATGCTGCGAAATTATTACCGCAGGATTTTGTTTCATTTCGAATTGCCGGCAGAAATGCGGAAGCGGAAACTGACTGGAGAAAATGGTTTGATGAATACTCGGATGGTTTACGTAAGACAAATCAGAAAGATGGAGAACTGATCATTTCCTGCATTTCCGGAAAACCCGTAGTTCCGATCGCAACGTCATTTCCAATGATAAAGGCTCCACAGACTGGAACCGGAGTTCCCGTTTTTTCCTGCAATCACAAATATAAGAGCGGTAACGCATGCGCTTTTCGCTCATATGGTGAAGACGCACCGACCGCCTGCCCAATGTCACAGGAAGAAGTGGACACGATTCGTACAGGATTGGAGTATTTGCTGCAGTCTCCGGACAACTGGAACCGCACATTCGGATTGGTGTTTTGGTATGACGATCCTGATGCTGAGAATTTGATCGAGAAAGTATTAAACGCAGAGAACGACGAAGATTATCAGTTGTTGATGGCAGAAATAGAAGATCATAATGTAACGCTGCAGTCAAAAGATCAAATGTATCAGTCTGGCCTGAATGCGCTGATGGACGGCAGTGGGGTCCGTACCGGACGTATACATGCCTGTTATCATATGATGGGAGTACGGTTCCCAGCTCAGGGACGTTTTTATCTGACAAATTATACCAAAGATACGTATGCTCATTTAAAAGAAAATATAAAAAGATGGTATCGTGATACTGCGTTGCTGAATCCGTATACCGGTAATGATAGCAGTATTGTTAATTTGTGGTCTGCGTTGTTCGGGCTGTTGGATCATCCAGATGCGAAGGACAAACAGAAAGAATTTCAGGTTGAATATGGTATGGATTCAGATCAATTTTTAAAAGCTGTGTTGTCTGGTGGTCCATTATCATTTCATATGCTGATGAAGGCCTCCGCGCATATCGAAAAAGAAATATTGGATAAAAAAAAGGAAGACTGGCCGCTTCCGAGATGCTTATATTTACAGATTATTAAAGTATATTTTATCAGAAAAGGAGACGAGGAGATGGGATGTATCAATTATTCTGGACCGCATAAGGTCGCTCATGAATGTGGGCGTTTATTGGCTTGTATGGATGCCCTGCAGAATGCGGCGATGTATCAGTCTGGCGGAGTCAGCGGAACGGTGGCGAAAAAGTATTATAAGGCTTTTAAACGCTTCCCCGGAAGAATGATCGGTGCTGTTACTGAAAATCAGGAGGTGTATCTGTCCAAAATTCGCACTGTCAATATTAGAGATAAATACGCCCTGATGCTTGGAGATATCGCGGCGAAACTTGGTGGGGATGTGCCGGCCCAGTTTACCATGGAAGACCAGGCAGCGTTTGATATGGGCTATTTTCTGCAGCGCGCTGAATTTATCCGCGAAAGGCAGGATGCTATCCAGAAGAAAAAAGAAAAAGAAGAAAGAGTAAAAGAGGAGGAATAACAAATGGTACACGCTAATTTCGAGGGAGCAACTAATGTAATTAAAAACACATACACAGTGACATGCATTCTTGAAGCGGTTATGACAAATCCGAACGGGGATCCTGATATGGGCAATACTCCAAGACAGGATATCGAGACTGGCATTGGCGTGATTACGGATGTAGCTTTGAAGCGTCGCATCCGCGATTATGTAGAGGCAGCTTACGGAGAAGAGTCAGGAATGGAAATCTTAATGCGCAATGGCGTCAGCGTAAATAAGGAAATCGCCAAGGCAGTACTGGAAGTGAACGGAATGCAGAAATTTTCCGAGAAATTCACGAATCCGAAAGTCCGGGAATCTGCGGATTTCATTAACCAGAAATTCTGGGATGCCAGAACTTTTGGTGCGGTGCTGGCAACTGGCAGAAATGGAGGACAGGTTAACGGACCTGTGCAGTTTGGCATGGCGATGTCAGTGGATCCAATTCATATTGAAGATATGACAATCACCAGAATGTGCTATGCGGATGGTAAAGACTTTACGACTATTGAAGAATACGAAAAAGAAGAAGCAGAACGTCCACAGGATAAAAAGCGCACTATGGGTAACAAAAAAGTGATTTCATATGGTTTGTATATAGTTCAGGCAACGATCAGCCCCTCTCTGGCGGCTAAAACTGGTTTTACCGAGCGTGATCTGCAGATTTTATTTGAAGCGATGTTACAGATGTACGATTTCAACAATACAGCATCTAAGCAGGGAATGCGCATGGCTTCGCCGCTGATCATTTTCAAACATGTCGGTACACATCCGGAAAATCCGGATGAAGCGGCTAAAGAGGCATTACTTGGATGCGCGCCAGCACATCGCCTGTACAATATGCTCCATGTGACCAAAAAAGGCACTGTAGAGTTTCCAAGAAGCTTTGATGATTACGAAATCGCATTAAAGGTTTCGGAAATTGAAAAAGCAGCAACAAGCGGTGTTCAGATTGGTTTTAAGGACTTGCCGTTTGCAGATGTTGTGTGGGAGCAGAAAAATCCGGACGAATTTGCAAACATTGCAAAAGAAAACAATATTCAGTTGGTATAGCATCAAGGTCATCCCTTGCGATCATATTTTAGCTGTATTGATTTATACTAATTGCATAAATATAGCCGTGATATTTCGTGAAATATTATCCCGTGTAAATAGTGCATTAACTGCGTATCCATGCCTTTTTATACGGGATATATGAGAACCGTAATAGATTTATCGCAATAATTTGTTGAATATTGCGATCGCGGCCCGTAGGGGTCGCGTGAATTGAAATATGGAGGGTCTGACAAAAATGTACTCGGAAATGCATCGCGGCCCGTAGGGGTCGCGTGAATTGAAATCTTCCGCCTCGTCATGTTCGCGCCGTTTAAGGTACATCGCGGCCCGTAGGGGTCGCGTGAATTGAAATCGTGTAGTTGTGGAATCATATAAACAGTATTTAGAATCGCGGCCCGTAGGGGTCGCGTGAATTGAAATAACGGCATCTTCTACGATGCGAACTACAACTTTATCGCGGCCCGTAGGGGTCGCGTGAATTGAAATATGAAAAACGGATTAACTTCGTATGTTCCACGATCGCGGCCCGTGAGGGTCGCGTGAATTGAAATCCTGCTCTGTGGTAAATAGAGAGGGCGGTTGCCTGGATCGCGGCCCGTATGGGTCGCGTGAATTGAAATGACTTATTGCCGCCCATATACATGCAAGGAATGAATCGCGGTCTGCGCGATCGCGCGAATTGAAATCAGGTGCACGTGGACGAAAGGCACCGAGGACCGGATCGCGGCCTGGGAGGTCGTGTGAATTGAAATCATAATCATCCAAGCGGAGACGTAACTCCATCCATATCGCGGCCCGTGGGGTCGCGTGAATTGAAATTTTAGATATGCCAGGTTATAAGTGGATGTGCTTTATCGCGGCTCGCAGGGGTCGCGTGAATTGAAATTGTACTGTGGTAGTCTTTCTGGACCCACCTTTTATCGCGGCCCTTGCGGTCGCGTGAATTGAAACGAGGGCATCCTCAGAGATGACGTTGAGGCGTATCGCGGCCAGCGGGGTCGCGTGAATTGAAATAGGACGGATCCGGAAAATTGCATGGAGCTCATGATAATCGCGGCTCGTGTGGTCACGTGAATTGAAATTTGTTTGGAATTATACTAACCGAATTTGAAAAAATTGGATCAGGGCGGCGTGACCTATGTGAGCCGCGTAAATTCAAAATTCATGAACACATAGGCTGTAACCAGAAATAGTGGACCCATTTTTGAAAGGAATTGGCATATGAAAGAAGATCCAATAATTTTATTATCCTGGATTTCGGAATGGGCGTATTGTAAGCGCCGATTTTATTTGCGAATCCAAGAACAAAATCACGAAGAAAATGAATATGTAGTAGAGGGCTTTATCGAGCACGCTCGTGCACATACTCATGCAATCGAAAAACGTGGCTCTACAATTATAGTAAGAGGGCTGCCTGTATATTCGGAAAAATATCATTTATATGGCATTTGCGATGTCGTGGAATTTCACAAGAATGACCATGGATCCTGGATCCCATTTCTTGAATGTCGATGTGATGTTGTGCCAATAGAATACAAACACGGACGAATTCGTAATGAAAACGAATATAACTTGCAAATGGCTGCACAAGCAATATGTATAGAAGAAATGTTTCACTGCAAAATTTCAACGGGATATGTTTATTATACCGGTTCTAACGAGCGCTATGAACAAACCTTGAATGAAAAAATCCGAGCGGATGTATTGAAAATATCATCAGAAATTATGCAATACATTAAAAATCCATCAACAATACGTCCAGAATTGCGGCGTAGATGCAACGGATGCAGTATGAAAGAATTATGTGCTCCGAAAAGAATTTTAGTGAAAGAGTACATGGAACATTTAATGGCAAAATATGTCAATGATGAGGAGTGAAGAATATGAAATTGATAAAAAAAGTTTTATATATAAATGCCAATACTTATCTTCATTGCGATCATGATGCGTTTGTTATCACTCAGACTTGCATAAACGAAAAAGAAGAAGAAGTAAGGCAAAAACATACCATACCAGCTCTGGATGTGGAACAAATTATTATCTTTGGACAGACAACAGTTTCGAGTTATCTGCTTGGATATTGCAATAAGCATGGGATTGCTTTGAGCTATATTTCTGAATATGGAACATTTTATGGCAAACTATGCGGAAGCAATATAGGCAATGTTTTGTTACGTATGGAGCAGTATAAGATTGCAAGCACGGAACGCAAACTGGAAATAGCCAAATCTTGTGTTTTGGGCAAAAGTATTAACCAGAAAAATCTATTGATAAATGCATCTGAAAATGCAGAAACAAAAAACCGTGAAAGACTGATTGAAGCCTCATGTAAGATCAGCGCATTATTAGGGGATGTTACTGAAGCGCCAACCGTAGAATCACTTCGTGGAATAGAAGGCAGTATCGCTTCGATTTATTTTTCCACGTTTGATGATATGATTAAACGCAAAGACACCGGTATGGAATTCATTGAACGCAGCAAACGGCCACCGGCGAATTGTTGCAATGCGGTTCTATCATTGCTATACACTATTTTAATTTCTCATTGTGTTGCTGCATTGGAATCGTTTGGATTAGAGCCGTATTTAGGCTTCCTCCATGAAATTTTGCCAGGCCGAAAATCATTAGCATGTGATTTAGTGGAGGAATTTCGAGCCCCTCTTGTGGATCGATTCGTTCTCAATCTGATCAATCGGAAACAATTAACGCAAAATGATTTTGTTACATCCGATGGTGATATTCGCTTGAAAGACGCAAGCCGTAAACGTGTTTTATTGTTGTGGGAACAATGGAAAAGCGAAAAGGTCTACTTCCCATTATACGAAAAAGATGTCGAACGCAAAATGTTGCCTTATTTACAGGCACAATTATTAGCACAATATATTCGAGGCGATATTCCAGAGTATCCGCCGTACGTATGGGAGGTTAGATAAACATGTTCTTATTATGTTCTTATGATATTGCTGATAGCCCAGAGAGATTGCGGAAAGTAGCTCAAATATGTAAAAATTATGGAGTTCGTGTTCAAAAATCTGTTTTTGAGTTAGACGTATCAATGGCTGATCTTATTAAAATGCAAACAGAATTACAAACAGTCATTAATAAAGATTGTGATTCCGTAAGGTTTTACAGATTAGGGAAAAATTTTCGTGAGCATGTGAAAATTCTGGGAATGCGCGAAATTGTAGAGCTAAGCAAGGATGACGCCCTAATATTTTAACAAACGGCAGACAGAGATAATTTTCTGTCTGCTGTTTTACATCCGGTCGAAATCCTGTATTTAATTTTCCACTTTTCCATGTTCCTCGCAGCACCATACTGATAATGTCACAAATAATGGAATCGAGAAAGGAGAAAAATATGGAAGTAACAAGAACTTGGAAGGTGTATGGCGCTGATGGACACAGGCAGAAGGTATCCTTCACGCCGTCGGCGGCTTACGACTGGAGTTCCGAGGGAGATGTAAGAAAAGTCGTACTTAAAAATGCGGATATGACAGGAACGAATGAGTACGTGATCATCCGGATTACCAGGAACACCGCAGAGCAGTGCGAAAGGGAACTGGATGGCCAGATCTCCGACGGCTTTTTTGAGAACTGCGTTGTAGGGAAAGTAATCGAGGTTTTGGAAGAAGCTGGCGAGCGGAAGCAGGCAAAGTGAGAAAGCCGTGCGGAGTATAGTGACTACTTATGGGCACAATGCTCTGAATGCGGGTTCCAGACGGAATCATATAATGCCGTAGAGACGGGGCGTAGCAGTGCAGAATACGTTGCTGTTAAATGGCATTACTGTCCAAAATGCGGTGCAGAAATGTCCGTGTGATGGCTTCCGGGCTGTAGCACAAAAATCAATGTTTATTTTCAACAGGATGCCACGAAGGGGGTATCCTGTTTTTGCGCAGACACTTCGCTCGAATTCCAAAAAAGAAAAAACTGGGTTTGTAGCCAAAAAGTGTTATCCGCAAAAATATATTCCGAAAAGATGATACATACTGATTCTGCCATTAGAATTTGAGCTGGAATTGATAATTTCTCAGCCGCAGAGATTTTTCAAGGAATTTAGTATCCGCCCCGTATGCACGGGGATGAGCCTGAAGAAAAAATTATTTGTTAGTGTAGGCGAAGATCCGCCCCGTATGCACGGGGATGAGCCCTGAGACGTCCGTTTATATCAATTCACTCATGGATCCGCCTCGTATGTACGGGGATGAACCGATGCTCAAGATTGGGCACACTGCTTCCTATGAATCCGCCCCGTATGCACGGGGATGAACCTATCTTTGGAATCGCAATCCCTGATAAAACGCTATCTGCCCTGTATGCACGGGGATGAACCGATGAAACTGGAGGCGATGAAACATCAAGGGGAATCCGCCCCGTATACACGGGGATGAACCTTGTTCGTGATGGCAAGTCAAAGTGAGGCACATATCTGCCCCGTATACACGGGATAGCCTAAAAGCAATGGAGCATTACCTTACCACCGGACTTTGTCCCCACAGGGCCCGGTTTTTTATTTATAAAATATATCCTTCCCCGCCCACGGCAAAGCCATACTGAATATGTCACAAAAACAAAAGGAATCGAAGGAGGAAGAGAAGATGAAAGAAGAAACACGCGAAACAGGAAAATGTATGGCCGGAACGATTATGGCCACAGAAGTCGAAAAACGGATATTCGAGCACAAGTGCTACGAAGCATACCGGCTGTACTGGATGCTCTCACACGGAAATACGCTGCAGGAGTTATCTGGCGCGATCAACAGCCTGGCAGCAGAGCTCGTGGAAACCGACCCGGTCAGTGCGGCGACAGATGGGGATAGCACCAGACGCTTGATGGAGAACGCGGAGCAGTCGTTTTTGTGCGACTCTGGATTTTGCGGGGCGGTTTGGGCTAACAAAGAGAAATTCCTGAGTGAGGAATTCTGCGACCCGGATTACATGAAAACCCTGCTCAGTCTCAGAAGCGACGGTGATGAAATGTGGAAATTTTATCAGGCACATTACATGCCAGATTCGAGCGAGGGAAAGAAGCCATATACTAATCAGGAATTGTTTCATGTTCTGTGCGAGCAGGTTGAAATGCCGGAACATCTGCAGTCTGCAATGCCAGCTGATGACATACGATCCATCAAACGGGCGGACGGACTATTCTGGAACCGTCTGGAATTCGGCAACAGCGGAAACATTCATCTGGAGATCGGATTGGAATACTTCAACCCTGAACATGAGATCATTGATCTCGGATGTTTTCTGACGCAGGATACCAGTCTGCAGGCAATAGAAGACATGGGAAAACTTCTGGCAGATCTCGTATATGTGATGAACGATCTCGTGAAAAATAACAGAGAAGACTTCGAATGGGAAGGATACCGGATTTGCGGCATCAAGGAGGATGGTCAGCCATCTTATGCGAGCCGCTATCACCAAATCGGACTTACGATGTACGAAGTAGGCAAGCTGTTAAAAAGCTATCCATACGTCCAATTATTTGACTACAGCGAACATACCGAATCGTATTACTGCACGGGAAAAGACAACGCATTGGTCAAGTGCAAAACCCTGGAAGAGTGCAAGCAAAAAAGAGTGTCATGATAAGGAAACAAAATGAGAAAGAGGTGCCACCTGCATCTCTTTTTTTTGCGAAAATAGTAAAAAAAATGACCAAAAAGTGTTATCCGCAAAATACATTCCAAAAAGATGATACATACTGATTCTGTCATGGAATTTTGAGGCGGGAGCAGCTGCTCCTCAGTCGCAGGAATCTTCTTTGGAAATTTAGTATCTGCCCCGTGTATACGTGGATGAACCTATGTTCGAATAATAATTGCGTATTACACTTCAATCTGCCCCGTGTATACGGGGATGAACCCTTGATTTCTACATTTTACTCATTGCCGGATGAGATCTGCCCCGTGTATACGGGGATGAACCATTCCCGGATGGTTTTGTAGTAGGTATTGACGTATTCGCTCAGTGCGCACGGGGATGAGTCTATTACTTCTACATTCTTCGCACCACAACGCAAATCCGCCCCGTATCCACGGGGATAAATCTATCCCATACTGCCTACGCGATCATCGGCAGGGATCAGCCCTGCATACGCAGGGGTAGGCTTACCGCAACGCTATAGACCTAAAATATATCATTTCTGACTAATATTGACCAAAAAGTGTTATCCGCAAAAATATACCAATCTAAAATGATACATACTGATTCTGTTGCGGAAGTCCAAGACGAAGGAAAACGGCTTGCTAACAACAGGAATCTGCTTGAGAAATTTAGTATCTGCCCCGTATACACGGGGATGAGCCCATTACGTGCTTTTCTTTTCAAGAGGAGGAGAAATCTGCCCCGTATACACGGGGATGAGTCTCTGGAACTCTGAATTCAGGCACTTCTCCGTAAATCTGCCCCGTATGCGCGGGGATGGTCCCTTTCGTAGCTTCCATACGAGATTTCGTAGAGAATCCACCCCGTATGCACGGGGATGAACCCAATAGATAGACCATAAATGCGGCGAAAAGCGTTCTGCCCCGTATGCACGGGGATGATTCTGTATCGCCCGATCGAAGGGGTTAAATTGTGATACGATCAGGAAAGAAAGGAGGAAAAATACATGAGAAAAACGGTTTGCTTGAACCCGGAGGAAGCTTTCCATATTCACACCTGGCGGTGCGGACACGCCGGAGACGAACGGGAAGATACCTACATTAGAACTGCCATGTATCTGGGTGCAAAACAAATTACATTCACAGATCATGCCCCATTCCCGGGAGACTCTTTCCGTGGAAGAATGAAAATGGCAGATTTGCCGGAATATATTAAAACGCTTTCAGAGCTTAAAGCCAAATACCAAGGAAAGATCGAGGTGCGGATCGGGTTGGAAGCGGAGTACCTGCCTGGATTTCTGGTATATTATGAGAAATTAAGGGAAGATGAACGGATTGAGTATTTGCTTCTGGGACAGCATTTCTATGAACTGGCGCCCGGAGTGTACAGCTTCTCCATGAAAGAGAAGAGTGGGCAAGCGGACGGCATTGTCCGGGCTGAACTTGCCGGGGTAGAAAGCGGGTACTTCTCCGGTGTTGCACACCCGGATCGCAGTTATCGATATCTGAAACCTGGAGAGACGGCGGATGTGGGGCTGGCGAAAGAACTTATTGTTGCCGCAAGAGAACATCATATTCCATTGGAACGGAATCTTAGCTCCATGGAAACAGGCCAGTTTTACCCGGAAATGTTCTGGAAGCATTGCCCCGACGATTACATGGTAGGATTGGACGCGCACTCTGTGTCGGAAATGGCAAGAAGATATCATGAGGCCGCTTTCTGGAATGAGATGGGAGAGTAGGGGATGGTCATGAAGGCTACAAAGCAACAGTTAGTAGAGAGGTAGTTGTCAATCATCCGAGTTGGAATATATTAGGCAGACAGATTTTATTTTTGTCTGGCTTTTTTGACCAAAAAGTGTTATCCGCAAAAATACCATTCAAAAAAGCATGCTCCATACTAACGATATAACGTTTTATGGCAAGAAGACTGCGCGCAAATGGCGCGAGAATGACCGCGTCTTTGCTGATAACACAATCTACGAAAGGAGAAAGTATGAATGATTATAATGCTACAGCCATTAGTATAGGGGTAGTAATATGCGGTGCGATGTTTCTTTTATTCCTTTATTTACGGGATTACACACTGTTTTTTGATCGATTATTTGGTACGATGGAGCCCGAAGAGTATTACAAGGAAAAGAATTATATCGGATTATATAAAAGGTTCAAACATTGTATGGTAATCAATGGACTTGGATGGTCTTGGAAAACTTCGGCAGAGATTGCTGAAATATGCCGATTTGCCAGTCTGGCAGGTCCGGAACGATGGAGCGATCTTGCGAATCCGGATGTCGTAAGCACGCTTGCATTTTTAGCGTCTATGGGGATTACGGTCGATGTCTGGGCGAAGCGTGAGTCCGCCGATACGTGTCCATTCCGAATCCATCTTTATTACATGGATACTCGGCATCGAAAGATGATAATCGACAAATATCAGGATGAATATTGTATGAACACAATCAGTAGCCAGCGCCTGATCCAATTCACAAACGAACTGAAGGAGGACATACCCCATGTTGAGTAAATATTACGAGCAGTTAAAGCGGTTGTACGACCTGCTGTGCAATGGTCGTGACATGGATTTCGGCTTATGGAAAGAAACCATGGCGTTAACCTTTCTCATCATCATACAGACACTGGGATTTCTCATTGTCTTAGCACTGATGTTCGCGGTCCCAATCATTACCAAGAGAAAAATGACAGCGTATTTCAGTCAGAAAATACGCAAAGCGGAAAACACAGGAACAGGAGACAGGTTGTTGCGTCAGTATTTCATGGCAACTGTCCTGTATTGGGTATGCCTGGTAATCATTTACATTCCATGTGCTATTCCAACATTATTATTGTTGCTATAACTCGAACAAAAGCAGGGAAGTGCTCCCTGCTTTTTGCGCATTAACATGTATAATTTTTCTTTGCTAAATCAAGTACGGAAAATATTTTTTCCACATTGCTTGCAGTCCTTAACGATTTATAAACTTTTTCAAGCGACTTTTCGCAAAAATGGCAATTTATTTAAAATGAGAAACGTAATATTTCAGATAGTTAATCTTTATTTTCTAATATTTACTATTTTTCTGAATTTTCCGTCTATTCCCTTAATATTACCTTATTTCTGGCACTTTTTCGATGCTCTTCGGATAGGGCGGCATAGTGCCGTTTCGTAGTGTTCACATCATTGTGCCCGAGAACATCGGCGACCAGGTAAATGTCATTTGTCTCTGCATAAAGATTGCTGCCGTAGGTGCTACGTAATTTATGCACGGTAATATGCTTAGCCGGAGCAACGACTTTCGCGTATTTTTTGACCAGGTTTTCCACGGCATCCACACTGATCCTTTTCCGCTGCATCGATAAGAAGAATGCGCGTTCATGACCGGGTACTTCCTGGATTTCATCGCGTATGGTCAAGTAATTTTCCAAAGCGTCATGAACTTCATCGCCAAAATATACCGTCATTTCTTTACCGCCTTTACGCGTCACCCGGACGCCGTCATTCTTGAGGTCGACATCATCGAAGTTCAGACCGACGCATTCCGATACACGGAGTCCTGTACCGAGCAGGAGAGTAAGGATGGCCAAATCTCTGGCAACCGTCTTTTTATAATATTTCTGCCGGTGCGGAGTCAGGGTGGCACCGCAACTTTCTACGTAGTCTAACAATTCAGCTACTTCATCCGGTTCCAGCCGGATAATATCTTTTTCGGCGATCTTTGGCATTTCTACCTTAGACGGTTCGTTTCGGCTGATCATGTCATGCCGGTATAAATACGTGAACAGGCTGCGCACCGTTGAGATCTTGCGTGCGATGCCGCCTGCGCTGTTTTTGATTAGGGTACCGGTCGCCGGATCTGTATATACTTTCAGATATTCCTGAAATTCTTCAAAATCAGAAAGCGTCAGCTGGTCTAAATCAGACAGGGAAATGTCCTGTATACGGCGATTTTTCCATGCTGGGTTATTCTGGATCAGGAACGTAAAAAACACCTTAAAATCATAGGAATATGATAACCGGGTTTTCGTAGAAGTTGACAATTCACGGCCGCGGAAAAAGTCTTTAATATATGGTGGTAAATCAGTTAAAAGCAAACGTATTTTTTGAGTATTTTCAATTTCTAATTGTTCATGGTATGTAAACCGGTCGAATGATGCCATAAAAACCTCCTTTTATATAACATAAAACTGAAATTTTCGGTACGAAGCCGATGTTCGATGAATACCGAAATCATTATTTAGGCAAAAGTGGTACAAAGCCGATGATTCACGATATATCCAAGCAAAAACCGTTAACTCTCGGTAAAATCGTTATTTGTCCGATAGTTAGACCTGTATAATAAAAACCCGTACCGCGCTCTTCCGGATGCTTCTCTCTTCCTTCTTCGGCTATTTCTTTTCACGAAACGATACGGGCAGGTGTCTTTCGCAGTTACTTTTAGATCATCGTGTTTTGTTTGCAATATTATAACATATCGCAATCAATGCGGCAAGGTGTATCGTCTTTCGGCATAAAATATACGTGATATTTTGCGGATAACACTTTTTGGTAAAAAAACAGATAAGCAGAGTTAAACCCTGCTTATCTGCAAACAATCCTTTTTGTATGTGTGAGGTTTCCTTGTTTGTTGCATTACTCCAGATTCAGGTCATCGTTATTTTTCTCTGCCTGCTGCATCTGCTCCCGGTTTTCCATCTCTGTAACGAAATCCTCACCAAAGGCATATTCCAGATCATCGCGTGATAATCCATGTTCCAGTGCGGTTTCATACAGAGCCCCCTGATATGCCTGTAAATCTGCGTTTAAATGGTAGTCCATTGCCTGTTCAGACATCTCCCGGGCAGTGGCTGCCATGGTATACTGTTTTGCCACATCTTCTAAGATCGCATGCAGACATTCCTTCGGATGCGCACTAATCTTCTGCTGAATTTCAGCAGTATCATTACCATTTGTTAATTCCACATCTTGCTGCGCGGATAATACCGGCTCAATCAATTCGTATGCGTCTCTGCGAAAATACCAGGCTGCGCTATATGTATCATAATCAGAACCGTATATTTTTTCTGTTACAGCATCCAGCGCTTTCAATACCGTATCTTTATCTAATTCAGCATTCTCGCACACCTTGCAGAACTGTAACAGCATATCCTTTCGATTGTTTAAAGCGTTTTTTCTCGTATCGTCAAAAGCGCTGCGAAGGATAAGACTCATGCTGTCATAAGAACGATAATATGAGTTCTGACTATCCCAAAATGCACGATGGAATAATTCTTTTGCTGAAATAGGTTCTTTCTGTGCTGCTTCCGGGTCCATGCCATCATTTCTTTCGCGGTCATCGATGATGTCGTCGCGTGCCACCTCTAAATCATGGTGAATGTCAAATTCTGGTTTAATGCCCTGGGCATGGTTAAGGAGAGTCCGACTTGTTTCGTTCCACCAACGCCATTCAACGCACGGGGTATTGTGTTCATCAACACCCATGGTTTCCCGTGCATGCTGAAGGTTGATTTCGTCTCTGGCAAAATCTGGCAATCCATTATACTGGTAATAGTCATACGTTTCCTGCACATACTCCGCCATTTTTCCGTGATAGTATTCCTGGTAATCTTCTGTGGAAACGCCATAATCTTCTTCCAGCCACTGTTCGAATGGTTTTTTGCTGCTAAAATCCGGAGCCTGGTATCCGTCCGCAAGGATGCGAGCATCCGCATGCATGGATTTTTCCTCGTCGTACCATGGATCGAAATTATGCCACGGCCTTTCCGTATCAGATTCAATATTGCGGTAGAAATTACCCGCCGGCGTAAGTGCAATGTTCTCGCCGTTTGTCAGGTCCTTTCCGTACCAGAAACCTGGCTGTACCGTAAAACCATGAAAGTCAATATTTTCCTTTGAATTATTATAAGTCAGATGGTAATCGGCCTGCTGGTTTTCCCATTTAGAGGCTTCAATCTGCGCGGTACGGTCTTTCAAAATGGTATCCAGGGCCGTTTTTGCGTGCTCCATGGTATCGAAGCCACAGACATGTCTTGCCGGAGCCACGAATTTACAACCTTCCGGTTTCTGGCTCAGCCACTCCTCCGGAAGTTTTGCCTTTGTTTCATTCCCAGTCAAGCCCTTCGGTACACACTGGATATTGTACTGTCCCTTTGTTTCATAAAGGACATACTCTGCTTCTGTTTCCGGAAGGACATCCCTCCACGGAACGTAGGACTCCAGGATGACACTGGTTTTATCCGGTGATTTCGTATATGCATCCTGCACGATGGAACGTGCGCGAAATGCGGAATTCACGTTTTCGCGATCCTCGTCCAGGATCTTATCTACCATTTCCCTTGCGGCTTCCGGGTTCACTTCTCCGAGCGCGGAGAGCCCTGCGGTTAACGGATCCTTTGCCTGCCCGTCATACATATCTCCCTGTAAGGCCATGTAATTATTCAAGCTTTTATCTTTGCAGGATGCGTCCAGGAACTCTCCTGCTCCCATCATTTTCTGGGCTTCCATTAAGGTTTTGTCATCGATTGCCGGTTCTGTTTTTCCGAGGTCGTTCACGCGATGCCGCTCTGCTTCCAGGATGGCGGACATCCGGTCTACGGCCTCGTAAAAAGCCGCATCCCAGTCTGTTTTCTGGTCCCAGGATGGATTGAGGCCGCCAATGGCATGGCTTAACATATTGCGTTCCCCGCCATTATCTGTCACTTCAATCGGTTTCACATAAGTATCCTCAAAATACTGCTGGCCCTCTTTGGTGTTAAAGAGCGCATCTTTCCATTCCTCATACAGTAATCCGCAAGCGGCGTATTTTGCCCCGTCTTCGCGCACTGCTGCGTCCGGCTGATGGTGATCGTATTTTCCGCCGCCAACGTCCGCGATATAAACGCCATTTCCGTTTAACTCGATGTCCATCGGGTCAAGACGTCTTGTACGCTGGATCCATACATCCGGATTTAATGATTTCGCCATTGCGGCACACAGAACATCATCCGCATGGAATACTCCATCATGAACGATTAATTTAGAGATTTGCGGTGTTGTTTTCGGCATATTTGATTCCTCCTTTTAAGAATTTGTTTTGAATCAATATTATTTTCAGTATGTCAACGCAATCTGCGTTTTTGAGCGTTTTTTCGTGCACAAAAATACCCATCCCGTTTTTTAGGATGGGTATATCAAGCTGTCAGTCTGCCGCATTGAATTTCTGGTTATTTGTAACCAGTTCGGCAAACGTTGCCGGAACGAAGTCGTTCAACATGCATCCCGCATTCAGTGCATGCGGCAAGCGCTTCATCATCTCGTACGCTTCGTTTCTCTGTGCGTGGATATGGGCGAAAATATGCCAGCTACCACGCGTCTTGCCGTTCCATTCTGCCATCGGATAATGGCAGAGAACAATCTTCTTACCGTCTTCTTTGATTTCCATGTATGAATGGATCTCTTCGAAGCAACGGCGGGAACGCTCATCCTCCAGGAGCTCCCCATCGTGATTTCCCACGATCAGGATCTTGTGTCCTCTCATCTGCTCCAGATAATGCCATGCCGGGTATTTGCTTCTGTAGCATACATCGCCCAGAATGTATACCAGGTCATCATCTGTTACGCGAGCGTTCCAGCATTCAATCATCCCCGCTGCCATTGTTTCTACATCCGACCACGGTCTGCAATCGTATTTGATTGCATTGAAGTGTCCAAAATGTAAATCACCGGTGAAATATACTTTTGCTGTGTTCTTATTGCTTTTTGTATTCATATTTTTCTCCTTTTCTCTATCCCTTTTATAATAAATTCGATTACAGTATGCGAATGAAAAAGGCGAAAAAAATGCTTTTGTGGCAAATTCAGTGTATGATGGCATCGTGTGTGCAGGCATCAGAAGGAGTTTTTTGCGGATAACATTTTTTGGTCAAAAACATCATAAAATTTGACATGTTTTTGCAAAATCCACAGCGATTTCATATACCATATCACTTCTTCGCAATGTCTTTTTCCATGTCATGGGAATATTGTTGATGCCATATACGATGCCTGCTACCCCGCCCGTGATGCATCCGATTGTATCCGTATCATGGCCGAGATTTACCGCGGTTAATACAGCTGTTTCATAAGAATCCGTATGCAGCAAGCACCAAAGGGCAGCTTCCAGGGAATCGACTACATAGCCTCCTGATTTAATAATATGTACGGAACAGTCCGACAGCTCGCCCGTGAAGATTTTTGAGAAAGTTTTACGTATCTCTTCATCATGTTCATAATGGAAACGGAAGATTTTTGCGGTGTGATCGTAAGCCTGCTTGATTGCTGCTGTCGCGCACATGTCTTTATTTCTCATTCTCATCAGCCGGATGGCGAACTCCACATAAAAATGACATGCGATTTTTGAAATCAGGTGACGGTGTGTGATGGATGAAACATCATAAACGGCCTGCTTCCTGTCCTCGAAACTTTCTGTGTTGTATAAGAAAAACGCCACCGGAAGGATCCGCATCAATGACCCGTTCCCGTTATCTTCTATATGGTTCCCACCGCACAGGACCGCATCCGTCCCTTCCTTGAATCGGTTCATGGCCGTGTTGGTTGTAAGTCCGATATCAAAAACCCTTTCATCTGGCGAAAATGCTCCATAATCCCGCCAGCTTAAAAAAGCCGTTGCGATTCGTTCCGGGTCAAGCTCCATACCGGATAATGCGCTGGCAGTGGCCAGTATCATGGACGTATCATCCGACCATGTTCCAGCCGGCTGGTTATGGGTACCGTGTGCCCGCATACCTGTGACTGGCTTTTCGGATAACTGTTTGCGGTACTGGAATTCCACCGGCACTCCGATCGCATCCCCGACGGCAGCGCCGACAATGCCGCTGATCACCGCGTCATTTTTCTTTTCGTATTTTTGTATAAGGATTGCGCCTTTTACTTTTTTAGTCAAAGAATGTATGTTTGTCATGTGTTCCCTTTCGTGTTTTTATTCTGTTTTCAGTATGTATGATTTTATGCCGGAAATAAAAAAATCGGACATATTTTCGAAGGGGTTTTTTTGCGGATAACACTTTTTGGCATAAAAAAAGCCCTCTCTGATTCCTCAGAGAAGGCTTAGGGGTTGGGCGGGTTAAGCGAGTGCGGCTACATCAGAGCACATCTTAAGTACCCTGAAAGCCTCAGCGAGCCGCTTTGTCGCCGGCCACTGCATGTCGCCGGCACCTACCGCCGTTGATTTCATATGATGCTTCTTAGATTTCACAATCCAAGAACCTTCAACGAAATCTTCCGCCCCAGTATACATCACCCTTACAAGGTCTGCATCACTGGAGACGTACTTACGGTTGGTGCCAACCTCATACAGTTCGGTATTCAACGAAGCCAGCTCTTCTGGCTTCGCGAACCCGGCCCCGTAACGACCGTTCTGCAAAATTCCGTATACAGGATTTTTGCAGTCAAATCGTAATATTTCATACGATTTGTCCTCACGGACACGGCCATTCTCAATCGGCGAGATGGTTGCAATCCGCGTCGGCCGCGGCAGTCTTTCGAGCCATCTTCTATACTCGGAAGGTGATCCCTCCGGTAAGAATTTCGCACGCAACTGCATCTCTTCCACTGTTAATTTTCCACTCATAATTTTCCTCCTTCGACGCCCGTACGACCGCAGACGCCTTCCTCTTTTTATTTTTTTATTTTTTTTACATTTTTATTGGGTACGCATAAAACATACCCAGTTACATGCCATCTCCACACATAATTACCGCACTTTGGTAACATTTTCGGAGATGGTTTCCACGTACATTCCATACGGAACGAATTTCATGTAGCGCACGTTGCTACATGTTTTTTTAAATTCTCAGGCATTTTCTTTTTTTCTCAATGCCTTTTCCTTCAATGTACGTAAACAGTATGTATACGGATCCGTCGAAAAAAGAGCGAAAATTATCGCCGGCATATCCGGCAGGAGGTGAATAAAAAAATCCCCACCTCAATTTGAGATGGGGAATGTAATTTTGTTTTTACGCTTCGTAAATTTCAGGTTCGACACAACCATCAATCGGATTCCAGGTAATTTCATAATCCTCGAATTTGCGTGGCTGGTCGATCCCGTCTTTTAATTCGCACTCCATGTTGCGGATAATCCGCGCGGAGCTGGTTGCCGGGAACGGCTCTTCGTGTTTCCACCAGTACATTTTCCTTACTTCCATGCTGCCTTCCGGTCTTGCCGCGGACTCATCATGCGGACCGCATCGATTACCCATCGAATCGTTGGCTTCCAGTAAATGGATTCCATGATTCCTCGCAATGCTTCATATGGCGGTACCTGGTAACTTTCCTTATTTACGCAATTTTTTCATAATTGCCTCTTTTCTCTTTTTATTTCTCAATTCAACAAGTAGAGCCTCTAAGCCTTCTTCTTCTGATAAATGTTTTGAAATAACATGATATGCGCCTCTTTCATCTGTCTCATATACAACCCATCCATTATCATTGATACAACCTACAACGTTTGCTACTTTGGGTATTTCAAAAGAATCACCTATATTGAACTTATTTAATCCTTCAGTTTTAACAATATTATAAAACTCTTTTCTATTCATTAATCTCGCCTCCTATACTTCATGAATCATTCCAAGTTCTTTTAAGCTTTCAATTCCCTGCGAAGATCTCGCAGGATCAAACCGCCGGCAAGTGCATGGTTCACACCGGCCCGGCAAGATACATCCGGATCAGCTGCTGCGCGGTCAATCGCTGCGCAGAATCTCGGATCCAACTTTCCGGCATCATGCAGTGCGCCGATCAGGTTCATTGCATGAGCCATCTTCGGCAAATCCGCACACAGCGCCATAAGAGCCGATACGTGATTCGCATGATGAGCCAGCCGCTGCGTCTTGCCAGTCTTCCGGTCCACCCTCGCAATAAATTCAGAATTGCTGTTTTTCCATAGCGAAATTGTTTTCTTTGCCTCATTTTCACTCATTTCCTTTCCTTCCTCCATTTCTTTGCTTTAAAACTCACACAGACAGTATGCAAACCGGCATGCCACTGAAAATGGGCAAAATACCATTCCCACACTCATATATCTGCGAAAGACATGGAAACAGGAGCAAGGCACAATCTATTTTTTGTGCGTATTACCGGATTGCGGTCGGCATACTGATAGCGAATCATAAAATCAGGAATTGAGGAGGACAAAGAATGAACACAACAGCAATTACACTAAAAGCAATGCAGAATATCCCAGCAGAAGAATTCGGAAACATCGCCCGCATGCAATATGGGATTTCGAAAAGCGTTGAGGAAAAGAAGGCATATGTCGTGAGCCATGCCAGTGAGGAGATCGGTGAAGATGTGTCAGCCGGGGTCTTTGAGCATACGTACCGTGCAATGCATGATTACGGTATGAACGTTCAGGACTCTGAAAGATGGGCGTGGTTAAACACCTTGTTTGGATACGATATCGGTGCAGAACGAGCATTGGATGTGATCAAATGGTACGACGACAATGGTATGGATGTGCTTGGCCTGACTGCAGATGACAGGGAAAGTATTCGTAATGTGGCTGAACTGGAACTTGGCTTCCATTTCAATTTTACCGCATTCGCAAAAGAGACCCCGGATACGATCAGCTATCGCTGACCGGAGCACATCTGACCAATAAGCACTCAAAGAAAACATGCAAACATAGCCGAATGGTATTTTACCGGGCTGTGGGAACGACGGAGGAAAAACGATGGAAAAAGAAGACAGAACCAATGGAACGAAAAGCACTCTGGAGGCAGAAAAAAGCGTTTTTGAGCAAAAATGCTATGAAGCTTATAAGCTTCGATGGATGCTCGCCCACGGAGAGACGCTGAAAGAATTGCTCCATACGATCGGCGACATTGCAGCGGAATCTACAGAGGAACATGCTATGGTTGCTGCAACGAGCGAAAACAGCGCAAAAGCACTTCTGAGTGAAGCTCATAACACTTTCATTATGGAGACTGGATTCGATGGTAGTCTGTGGGTCTGCCTGGAGGAATTTTTGCAGACAGAGTTCCAGGATCCTGGCTACATGATGGGTCTGATCGATCTGATGGACGATCACGAAGAAATGTGGAAGTTTTACCGCGAGCATTATATTCCGGAAAAGCAGGAGTATTATGTGACGATGAAAGTCGAAGGCAGGTTTATCACGAAAGTCCTTGCGGAAACGATCAAGGAAGCTAAGGAGCTGGCCGTCAGCGAGTACGAGAACGCAGATTTCGGGAAACTGGAAGATATTGACGGCGACTGTATTATCGTGGAAGATGCTGATGGAGATTATGTGTGGGAAACCGGAGACCCGGATCCAGAGGAATAGATTGGGTGCTTGCGCATCCGGAACAATATGCACTGATTAAAATTATATATCAAAATGGAGGAACAAATATGTCTGAGAAAGAGAAAAAGGAACTGGATGAGATTATTGCGCGCTGCCATATCACGAAGGACGACCTGTACATGGAAGCCGAATGTGTGGAAGAATACGGGGAGTGGATGCATGTACCTCTTATGGGATATAGTGCAGACAGTCTCCGCGAAGCAGCAGAGCGGATGGCGGAATAAAGAGGTCCTGGATGCGATCAGTGTTCGCTGACAGGAACGTATCTAATACAAAACAAAATCGAATGTATATCATTACAAAGAGGACTGCAATTTTTTTTGCAGCCCTCTTTTTTCGCCTTACCGTTTGGCGTTGGGGATATTACCCGGGAACGTCCTCTTATTTTCCTTTCTGCATAAAAAACGAGGCTCCCTATAGCGGGAACCTCGATAAAAATTAGCAGTATGCAGAGTAGTTAAATCTTCCGATGTGTGCATCCCAGTCAAAATCTTCTGGCAGGTACTGCCCCATCTTACGCCGGAACTCATCCACAAAATCTTCGTACGAATCATACGGTCTCCTCACGAAACTCATAGGACCGTCCAGATCGCGGTCGCAGAAAACCATGTAACTGGTTTCTGAACGAAGGTCGATCCAGTCTACAAATTCCGGATTCTTGCTTTTCTCTTCGCCCACTATGACATACGGTACATTAAACTTACCGTTGACGCGGTATGGCATAAAGCGCATACCATCATAAATATCATCGTCTGGAATCCTCACGATACCGAACCTCTTCTCTGATTCAGGATCCATAGCAATCTCCGTTCCTGCTAAGTTAGAAGGAACGTATCCGCAATCCTGATCAGCCTCAGCGGTCAGTTCAAACGCTTCCTCTTGGTCGCAAGTGGCTCCTGGAGCAAAGTATTCTATTGCCATTTTCAGTTCCTTCGGGTTTAAGGCCAGGTACCGTTTAAAGAAACTCATAAATTCCTCCTCGTTTAATCTTAAACCACTTCCATAATATCCTGCATTCCATTCGCTCATATCTTTTCTCCTTTGTTCTGGTATAATATTGTTTTCTTACACATGACATATCACAAAATCATCCGGATAAATGGCGTCAATCGTGATTGCCTGAAACTCAGCATATCGAAACGCCTGTCCTGGCATATATGGAGAATACCGACTGTCCGCATGAATTCCATATACGCGGCTTCCTGCTTTAGGCTGTTCCAAGAACCACAATATCGTTGATCCTGTCGTTCCAAACTTTCCATGATACTCATATAATGTGTGCATTTTTGGCACGGAATCCCGTCCGGGCCATGTGCACAATCGTCTTATTTTCTTCATCGGAGCCTCCAAAATGTCCGTGTTATGATGGGTGTTTTTGCGTCTGTCATGCCCCGCCAGGCTGGCTTTATGCCAGCTGAACGGTTATAGCGGTCACTTTCTTATGACGCAAAGCTTTCTTATTTTTCCCAAACATAATTCCCTTTGTCATCTTCGATGATGATGCATTCACTTCCGATCACTTCAAGCGGGCCGAGGTCCGCATCCGCGAACTTTGACTCCGCCAACCCTTTCGCCTCATCTGCTGATGTTGCCACAACCTGGGTGACGTATCGGCCGTCGACCTTGATCGTTACCCAATACGGGGCCAGGATTGGCTGTCCGGTGGGCTTGACGTAGTGATTGGTGTAGAATTTCCGCAAGGAATCTGACATCCCCATCATGTTGAACAGGGAAGTCATATAACGCTGGTCTAAAAATTCATTTTTTAAGAATGCGTCCCTGCTCTCCCATAAATTTCCGACAGAGCCGGATAAGACCTGGCTTTTCGCTGCGATGACCAGTTTTTCCCGATCTGCTTCAGTGGTTGCCGCTTCAGATGCAAGCTTTTCCGTTTCTTTTGCGGCCAGATCAGATACTGTCTCAAGCAGCTCTAACTGCGACATTCCGTGCGACATACTCCACCAAAACTTGTACGCTTCGTAGCATCGGTCTTCGAATGCCGCTTTTCGTTTTTCTAAAGTTGCGGAAACGTTCTTCTGATTATCCATGGTATAACTCCTTTTCTTCTGGTTCAGGTTTTGTGTCTAACAGTCTCAAAAATTCATCCTTCAGGTTAAACATGACTTTTGCATATCCGTACTTTCGCATCAATCTAGCAAATGTACTAGAATCGTGCAGATGGAATAAATCCGCAAGTCTTGTTACGTTATCCGAGAAAGGATAGCGCTTAAATTGGGCTCCAAGAAGCCTTAAAGGCCCGGTTTTTGTCTGGTAAAATTGCGGCTCCAGGACCTGATAATCCACGCGGTGTACATGCGTTGGCACGGTACGGACCCATGATTCGCCATAACATCGCGCATCAGGTACATACTGGATGATCGCTTCTGTATTCCATATTTCCTGTGCCTGCATGTAATAAGCATGAACGACGACCGGCAGACCAAGCTGCTGCATGGCCTGTATCGTCTCCGGGCCGGACGGCATCGCATTGACGCAGTCCAAAAGCCGGTTTGCAACACAGATTCTTGGGATCGTACCGTCCTCTCCTTCTATCCTGCTTTTTGGGACACGCGGGTTGAAGGCATCCACGACATCAAACGATACATGGATGTATTTTTTCTGCACCACGGTCATACCTCCTTAATTTCCCTCAAATGAATAGCAGATCGCTTTTGGCGTTTCCGTTGCCCACCTGGAAAAATCAAGCTGGAGCTTCCGGTTTTTAGCAGCAGTCTTTACCAGCTTTTTATGCTTTACTCCAAGCTCCAGAACCGCAATCTCGTGATTCAATTCCCAGCATTCACGGTTTAACTGCAGGGCGTCTTTCCATGGCAGCTGATATCCCATCAGGGTGTTCAGCCATGCGATTTCGTCCAGATCATATACGGACATTCCATATTCCTTGCCGCTTCCGAACAGACCGTCATGGAAGTAATGGATATACGCTTCATCCAGCCCTTCATCTGGGAACAGGTGCGAATTTGGATACGCCGTCTGCAGTTCTTTTAATTGTTTTTTGAGTTCTCGTTTCATAGTTCGGTGCGAGGATACTCGCAACTTTAGTCGTGAGAGGAATCGCACCGGAATACAGAGAAGATTAATGAACATATCCCTCTTTCTTCCGGTGGTTCCGGTCCCCGCTTCTCCTTTCTTCTTATTCTGCGACCGCATAATACCCTCCGGAATACCGTCTGACGCGGACTTTTCCGATTGGCAGGGATTTCTTTGCAGTCGTCATGACTCTGGTTCCTTTGTTGTGGCAGCCGGACGCTTCCATTTCCTGTCCCTGATATACAAGGATATCGTGGGGCTGGATTCTGTACCGTGTGGTACGGATCGCCCGTTTGCCTTTTGACAGTTTCGTCCCGCGGTATGGCCGCAGGTTCTCCGTATCCGTGTTATGGTTCCGGTTCGTGCGTCCGTTAAAGAGCTGTTGTCCGGTCTTTTTGATTCCATCCCGGGTGTCTATGTATTTTGCGTCATAGAACTTCTCCAGGATCCGGTTATTCCGCCGTTTCTTCTGCAGGATGACCGGACGGACCCGGTGCTTCGGATGGAAGTTTCCCATGATATAAGCATCATTCACATGGCTCTTGGTGATATCCAGCGCCCGGCGCTGCAGTTTCGTCTTTGCCCCGTATGTGATCCTTACGTCCACATCCGGGAAAGACTCCTTTACAGACCGGTACATGATCCACCGAACGGCAGTCATGAACGTTGCCCCTTTGAAGCTTTTGACCGTCGGGTTCCATTTGTACAACTTTCCTCCTGGTTTATGGTTCTTCGGGGTATGGCATTTCTCACAGACTGTGATCAGGTTCCCCATCCGGTTGGTCCCTCCCTGGCTCCGGTATACGATGTGGTGGACATGAAGGATCGTGCCATCACGGACCGTCTTTTTGCAGCACTGGCAGGTGTAATTATCACGGGTAAAGACTGCTTCCCGTAAGGTGGCGATCCCGTAACGCTCTCCCTGCTGGTAATCGGTTCCTTCCGGAAGGGGCCTTCCCTCCTCCACGGCTTTTAATACCTGGGTATCAAACTGTCCCATCTCCATAACGATACGGGTGACCGGCACAACGGATAAGACTCGTCTTAAAAATGCCAGGTTCTGCTCCATGCGTCCCTGGATGGACGGCGCGAGCCATCCATCCGGCCGCCTGCGGTTATCAAACCGCATGGCACGGTAGCGGAGCCTTGAGCGCCGCATCCTGCGGTACTGGCGCCGGTCGTCATATCTTTGCTTCTCGTCCATCAGGGTACGGATCTCAACGGCAGCTAATTCGTGCTTCGCTGTTTTTAAGCTGTTCCCCACATGGAAGTATCCTGTATCAACTGCAAGTTCCACCGGCTGTACGTCCCCGGTCTCACGTTCTGTGAGACGGATGGTAAACGGGCGGTACCCGCAGATGACTGCTTTCTTTTTGGCAAGGAGTTTCCTTGCCCGGTAACTGGATGTCGGCATCAGACGGATGCCGGTCTTACTTAATACGGCTACCATATGGTGCCTCCTTTTCTTTGCTATGCTTACGCATTCCCGTACCGGCAAAGCAGAGCTTCGCCCGTACGGCTTCTCGCCCCGAAGGACGGTGGTCCACATCGCCGATGTTCTGCAGGGTTTGAACACATCCGGCACTTCCCCGTACTCTCAGGGATGTTTAACCGGATGCCGCAGGGTCCGGGGCTTGTGGAGCACCCCGGAGTGCCTAATTTCCTGCATAACGTCTAACACGGCCCCGCCGGTGGCGGGACTGCGCCGGCTAATCAATCACAGCTCTCGCTGGTTCCTCCATCACGAAACTTGAAACAGTAATGAAAACATAACCGTTTCAAGCTCGTGACTTCAGTCGTGAGTTATTGACTCTTGGTACCTCCATTTCTTTTAATTGAACTAAAATAGGTATAGCTGGCTTTACCAAATAATCTGTTAAAGCCCTTTCCGCATAGTTGAATGGTTTTTTCTGATACTCAGTGATCCATTCAGATACCGCTCTCATTCAGTTCCTTTACCGTCATAATTCCCTTCATTTGTTTTCTCCTTTAAATTTGATTATCTCAACAACGATTATTTGGCTGTTTTAATGCTTTTTCGGCGCGAACCGTCCAGTAATTATCTGCGTACTTCGTGTTTTTGCGCTATGCAATCATATACATTCCTTCTTTCTCAATTTCTTATTTTTTGTAACGCTATCAGTATGGCGATATTATGACAGAGATTCGGTACAAATAAAAAAGCAGAGCCGAAGCTCTGCTTAAGGTAATCGTTCGTGTCATTGGTATTCGGCTGTGCGTATAGCCGGATCGGAAGAATCGGCCGATTAACTGCAGACCCTGTTCCCTTGCCTATTTCAGGACCCGGACGACAGCGGGTGTTTCAGCCTTTTCATTCCCGATGCGGCAATTGACCTCAATCGGTGCCAGCCACAAAACTTTCGTTTCTTTGCGTCCCGGCCCGATCCGGTAAATATGCCAATGGGCTTTCCGGATGTGCGGGCGTGGGGACTTTCCGGTACCATGAGGCCGGTTCGTATCTGACATTTCTGTCAATCTTCGCCGTACCTCCGTTGCGTAGCGGACCCCGATATCCCATTTCCTGACTGCTGATGTCTTCAGCTTTCCGGATGGACGATAAAACGTTTTCTGTACTTCGTTTTCCGTGATATCCGGCTTCTCGGATGAGATATATGCCGCCAGCAGTAACGCTGTCCTTAATGCCCGCTTGATTTCCGGCATGCCGGCATTCGCTTCAATCAGGTCATTTAGGGTCTGGCTGTCATCTGCGTCATCGACAGCGAAAGAAACACCTCCAAATAGCAATTCCTTCGTTTCAGGTACGCCGGTTAAAACGACGAATCCTGCAAATCCGGCTTCTTCGCCCTCAAAGGGTACCTTTCCGTATGTCAGGAAAATCCCTTCGATGAACGCATGTGCCGTATCGGAAATGCCGTCTCCGGTCGAAGTCATGCGGAGATCGGAAAGGTCAAAATATACCGTCCGAAACGGCATCTTGATCTTTCCGGCCGGGAAGGATAAGTCATCCATTCCGAGCAGGTCTTTCGCCAGTTCCGGCGTGATCTTGTAAGCCTGTTTGTATTTCGTCCAGTCCGCAGCTACAAAAGCGGTCCTGGAAAAATGCAGGCGTTGTGAGCCTTTGACCCCGTACCGACTGATGTCCGTCAGTTCGGTATAATGCTTATCGCAGTCAGCGACATCCGCAAAATACGGCGCATCCGGATTCTCAATCATGTTTTTTATGAACCGGATCGGGAGATACTCCTCATTTGTGTTTTTCCGTTTCACATTTTCTCCTTTTCTTTTTCTGTACTTTTCGGTTGTTGTTGATCAAGTTCTATGTGGACATTTCCTGCAGCAAACATCATGCCCATTACTCATCCTCGTAGCTGGTTCTGCGGAACCATACGAGATAACAGTCATGGTCCGTGATGAACTCTGCGCTTGTATCTGCATCGTATTCGTCCTCTCCGTCCAGCAAAACATCTTCGTTTTCCAGAAGCTTATCGTATGCCTGCGGATCATTGGAGCGGCAGATGCAGTGGAGAATCGTCATCTCCTCAAGTGTGCCGCTTTCCCATGAATAGAGATATGCCTTATCGCCTTTTTCGCACGCTCTTTCGTCCATATAGTAATCCATCTGTTCTTCCGTATCCTCGTTGTAGGAAGACAGGCTGTATTGCTCGTCTAAGAACTCTCTGGTGATCGCCCGCTCTTTCTTTGCGAGCGTATTTCCCGGCTTGCGAATTTTGCGTCCACATTTCGGGCAGAACCGGATGGCATCATCAAACTGATCCATTCCGAAGTCATATCCGCAGCAGACCGTAATCCCGTCTTCCAGGTCCGTTTCCGAATCTTCGCTGACCGGACGCACACCGCCCCAGATCTCTTCGTCCACAGCTTGATCAAACGTCTTTATGCGGATCACGCTCCAGGTAGTGTCTTTTGATTGACAGGTCAGGTCTGTGTTGCAGCGGTATGTGTCCAGGACGGTATCATAATGTTCTTCGTTGGACACATCACCATCCAGGATGTACTCACGGACCAGATGTGTGGCTTTCAGGCCCATAATAAATGGCTCTCCGCCCTGTTCCTTAACAACATACGCCGGCACATCGTTCCAGCCGCGGTCTTTCACATCCTGCGTCCACACAGCAACCAGGTCGCCGACATGCAGGCTGTTGCCGTCACTGTCGTAAAGACCGGTCGGGTCTCCGCAGGTTCCCATACATACATCTCCGCTTTTTAAAATTCGTTTCATGTTTTTCTCCTTTGTTTTTCTCTTATGATAAAAATCTGCCTCTTTTTGGACAATTGACGGCTCCGTTATTCTTTGGACTCAGCCGGTCCATCCTCCCGTATCTACCCGCAACCGTCTTGGGAATGTTTCCCGTAACCAGTTGTAAAGCCAGGCGGTTTCCTCGGTTTTAAGGGCATGCTGCCCAAGCAGCTGCCATAATCGCATTGGATGATCCGTGGTGGCGAGCCATGGCTCGTATCTGTCGCACAATGTGCATCCGCCATCGCCCATGGTTTTTAAATGCGTCCTCAGATCTTTTGCGCTTACCAGATGGAAGTTCAGGTGTGGCAGGACGTACTGCATTGTCCTGCATACGCCCTGGCAGTAATCGAAACAATCTTCGGCCCATTCCTTATTCTCTGTGTCATCATCATCATAAAAGGTGACGTACCGCGCAAACAGGATGCTGATTTGCGATATGGTATCCACAAAAGACAGGCATAACTCTCGATGTTTAGCATCCGTCAGATGTGCCTGTATGGTTGAGCACGTGATCCATTTTGGATCAATCGGCTTGTCATACGTCCATTCAGAATATTGGACATATCCAAACCGTTCCATGCGTTCCGTTTCCAATCCGGATGCATCGATCCGCAGGATAGTTGCCTGTCCCAGGATCTGCTTCCAGTATGGGAGACTTGATTTTTCCGTCAGATAAATTCTCTCATCTTCTTCCCCGGCAAGCCGGCTCCGCTGGCCGATCATGGGGCAGAGTCCATTTTTAAGGATCTTTGCCGCCGTCGCCCGATCGGTCACGTGATATAAGTATTTGTCTGCAAAGTTATCCATTTCATTCCTCCTGATGTCCATATCCTGTATGATCCTTATCTTCGGCCATTTCGAAGGCGGTCCAGGAGGAAACTATCGATCCAGCGATCCTCGACCGGAGCCTTGACGCTGGTTTCCGCATCATTATCCACTTTCCAGCCGTTTTCTACCATCTCGGCTGCCCGGAGATAAGCTGCATCCTGTGTCGCCGCTTCCGTTTCCGGGATCCAGACCTTCGAATATGTCTCCTGTTTAATGCACACCAGATGGCCCGGTTCATTATGCGCGATGTCTTCTGCGCGCTTGATCGCCTTGGAAAGAACGATCATGTTGGAATTGATGGCGATACTGTTGTCGGACATCGTGTAACGGCCGGCATATCCCATCTCATCCAGGACACCTGGTAATGCTTCTCTTCCTTTTTCTGACATATCGGTCAAATAATATCGCTGCATTCTCATGCCGTCGCACCTGCCTTTCTGTTGTGCCTGGTAGCACATTTCCAGATGGACTGTGCGGCCTTGCGCGTGTTATGTTCTGTTAATCTTTTCATTTTCATTTTCCTCCATTTCTTGTGTGATGTAATGGTTACGGTATCAGTATGGGAAAGCCAGACTGCTCTTTCGGCATAAAAAAACCTCCTCACGATGAGAAGGTTTTCAGTTCCATTTTTCGATTATTTTCTTGCCGGCGCACCCTGCATTACCACACGACGTACTTCCGCACGGCTTAACGGACATTCACATTCCGGATATAAGCTATTCCGCAGCTCCATGATCTGCATATCGAGTATGCGCTCACGGTGCCGGTCCAGCAGAAACAGCTCCAGCATAGGCGTCTGCGACTCCTCTACCATTGTTACGTTGACGCGGGCATATTCGTATGCAATCTCTAAGTCGCGGACCGTAATATTTTCCTTACGGCAGATATCTTTATAGACCAGGTAATTGATCCGGTCTTTCACATCTGTTGTAAGCTCGTGTAATACGGTATTCGCATCCACAAAATCACCCCCTCTTTTCGCTTCAGTATGGCGCATCTGTCCGTTTTCCCTGATGCGCTACAGCCTCAGGGGAATAGGAATGCATGCTCCTGCTTCGGTACTGTCAGTATGGGAATTGCAGAGCCGCAAAAACAAAAGGAAAAAAGCAGCCTCCGCTGTTTTGGATAGCGCCTGGCCGAAACCGATGCGTGCTTCTGATGAATAACTCGGCAAGTAGTTTCTTGCTTATTTTGCGGATAATACTTTTTGGTAAAAAAACGAAAAAATGGCATACAAAAAGGGGCTGTCGCATTAGCAAATATTTTTTGCTGGGCGGCAGCCCTGCTTTATGCCCAAATGGCATCGAAATCGGTTACGTTTTCGATGCCATTCTTTATAAACGCAGTTCATTCTTCACGCTTCCAGTATCGCCTTGATACCTTTTGCGCTTCGCATCGCCACGTCCCGGAAGTGATTTCCGGGGTTCAGCTCCCAGCGCACATCCACGCCGAGCTCCTGATAGTGCTGAAGGATCGCCTCCGTATTTTCCTGCACGGTTTTCAGCACCGCATGCTTCGTCTTCGCCTCGGCATCGCCCAGGGACATGTAGAGCATCTCCGGTTTCCGCATCAGCTCATGCCGAAGCACGTATTCCCGGAACTTCGGAAACCACAGGGAGCCGGACATGCTGGCCACCCACGCGAAGCAGTCGCAGCGGTACATCGCATAGAGCGCAAAAAGCCCAGCCAGCGAGTACCCGGCGATGCCGACGTACGGCGCGCTTCCCCGGATTTTTTTCCTGGCTGCCGGCACGATTTCCGACGCCAATGTCTCCAGATAAGCATCCGCTCCTCCCGTAGCAGCCGGACCCCGCTTCGACAGCGGCGGACAACTCCACGGCGTCATATCGTGATACCACTGAAGCTTTCCGACCACCAGCAGATTGCAGTCCGGCGCATCCATCGCCCGCATCGCCTGCGCAAGCTCTTCCCCGTCTCCCATCACCGTATTGAAAACGATCAGTGGCCGGTTTTCTCCCTGCGCCGGATACAGCGTAAGCTCCTTTTCACATATCTGAAATCTGATCTTCTCCATTTTGTCACCATACATCAATCCGCGCTCTAATCAATCAAATCCGCTTCTTCTCTTTCATCCTAAGGAGTCTTTTCCTTCATTTCAAACGTTTTTGAAGCCAGGTTCACGGCTCCTCCCAGAACAGTTCGTCCAGTGTCCGGTTCAGCGCCCTGCAGATCGCGATGCAGAGTCGGATCGTCGGGTTATAATCGCCCTTTTCGATGGCGTTGATGGTCTGCCGCGACACGCCGACGAGATCCGCCAGCTGCTGTTGCGACAGATCCAGCGCCGCCCGCGCCGATTTCATCTTCAGGTTTTTCATTTCAGCAGACCTCCCACCGATCGACACCATTTTTCACGAATTTCATCGTCCGGTTTTTCATTCCGCCGAACCTCCCCGTTTGTCCACCCACGCTTTCAGCAGCAGGTTCACGATGATCAGCGCGAAGAACGCAAAGATCAGGAGATAGATGCCGCCATCCCAGGTGAGGATGCCATCGACGATCACGTCGCCAGCACTCAGGTACTGCATCACCATCACCGCCACCATGAGCACGATGGCTGCGTTCGAGCCCGACGCCTGCCGGATGCCCCAGTACGCATCCTTCCAGATATCATAGAGGATGACCACCAGACATCCCACCATGAGGCAGGCCATCATGAGGAGTGAAAACTCGATCGACAGTGCACCCACGCACTCCTCCCACAGCACCGCTGCCGCAAGCAGTGCGGCCAATGTCAAAAAGCCGTAGCGAAATGCCCTCCCGCGGATCAGCTCCTGCCGCTCATCATAGCCACTGTAGTCCTTATCCTTCTTAAACATAATGATCTTAAATACCTGAACCGCGATAAATGCAGCCGTAAATACGAAAATATCTGACATATACGCCGACCTCCTTCCAACAATATGTAAACTATATCTTACATCTACAGTATATATCATAGGCGTCATTATGTCAAGAATACTTTACATTTTCGAAGTACCTCAATACAAGCCACAAAAAAGCTGCCCCGGCACGTGCAGATGCACAGGCCAGAAACAGCTTTTCAAGTCTTATTCTTTTAATCCGCTAAATGCAGCATCTCGATCAAAAAGATCCAGGTAAGACCATAATAGGAAATAACCGCTACCAGGTCATTCACAGTGGTGATAAGCGGACCGGACGCTACCGCCGGGTCTACGCCGAATTTCTTAAACAGGATCGGGATCACGGTACCGGAAACACTGGAGATCATCATGGCCAGAAGCAGGGCCACGCCGATGCAGGCAGAGACCGCAAATCCAAAGCCCGGTGTCATGCCCTTTGCAAAAATCACATAAAGTCCGATAAATACAAAGGAAAGAACACCAAGGATCAGACCGTTGCACATTCCGACTCTGGCCTCTTTGAATACCAGGCCAAGTTTCTGCTTGCCATCCAGGTTTTCATCCATCAGCACACGGATGGTAACAGCCAGGGACTGGGTTCCTACATTTCCAGCCATGTCCAGGATCAGGGACTGGAAACACATAACGATCGGGAGAACCGCCACAACAGCCTCAAAGATACCGACCACAG
>OIXA01000845.1_pt1 | contig 41868 bp, 32 predicted proteins | sample 1587721 | NCBI WGS metagenome assembly OIXA01 (sample SAMEA3888900, study PRJEB22519) | human gut metagenome | biome: human gut; feature: human-associated habitat; material: faeces | place: Denmark | collected 2013
TTTTTCAAAAATGCTGCCGAGGTGTGGGCGAGTAGCCCACATTTGCGGAGCAAATGAAACTGCACAATCAAATGCAATTGGTATCCCAAGGGTGTCGCTTTTTTCCAAACCATGCAGAAAACCCCTTGCAATACCATTAAAAATCGTTTATAATAAATACAAGTTCTCTGCACAGAGAGAAATGAATATAGAAAGGAAGTGCTCCAATTATGGATGCAACTACATTTCCACTGCCCCTTGCCTATCATATTGTACTGTGTGTGCTGGGCTGTGTCTTTTTTTTGGCACAATTTATTCGCTTAAAGAAACCCTATCAGCTGATGCTGGCAATTGCAATGCCAGCATCTCTGCTGATCTACATTCAGCCGGAAAGCCGGACATTATTCTATACGATTGGTCTTTTGATTGCGTTGGATTTGCTGCTGGCACTGGTGGTTAGTTTGATTCAGCGGTTTCGCCATCCGCAGGAAAAGAAATCCAATCAACAGCAGGAGGCGGCAGAAAAATGAAAAAGCTGGTGATTACGGATTGGAACACGCTTTCCATGACGGATGACCTTTCTACGGCTGCCCTGCAGGAACTGGCAGATGTGACAGCTTATCCGCTGACTGCTCCAGAAGAAGCTGCTGCTCGCATTGGCGATGCAGAACTGTTGCTCTGCAACAAAACCCCCATCACCGCAGCCGTGCTGGATGCCTGCCCAAACTTAAAATATATCGGTGTAATGGCAACCGGATACAACAATATTGATTTGAAAGCTGCTGCTCAGCATGGAATTACCGTCTGCAATGCTGGCAGCTATTCCACAATGGCAGTTGCACAGCATACATTCGCCCTGATGCTGCATCATTTCAGCCGGATTGCTGCCTATGACCGTGCAGTGCGTGCGGGGGCTTGGGAGAAGTCATTGCAGTTTTCTTGGTTTCCGTATCCAACCGCAGAACTGGCAGGAAAGACCTTGTGTGTGGTAGGATATGGCAGCATCGGGAAAGCTGTGGCAAAAATTGGGCAAGCTTTTGGAATGCAGGTAAAAATTACCACGAGAACAACTCCAACAGACTGTCCGTTTCCAGTGATTTCCATGGAAGAGGCATTTCAGACCGCTGATGTCCTAACGATTCACACGCCATTGACCCCAGAAACACAGCATCTTGTCAATGCGGAACGACTGGCAAGCATGAAACCGACTGCATTTCTCATCAATACGGCACGGGGTGGCATTGTAGACGAAACCGCATTGGCAGAAGCATTGCGAAGTGGTGTCATTGCCGGAGCGGCAGTTGATGTTCTGGACACTGAACCAATGTCCGACCAGACACCATTGCGACAGCTGCCAAACTGTACGATTACGCCGCACGTTGCATGGGCAGCCGTAGAAACAAGAAAGCGTTTGTTGCAGATTGTGACGGAAAATGTCGCTGCTTATTTAAATGGCACACCGCAAAACGTAGTATCCTAAAAATGGAGTAGAAAAACATGATTGATTTTACAAAGAAAAAACGAATTGTCATTAAATTGGGGACTTCTACCCTGACCCACAAGACCGGCAAGCTGAACATTCGTCGGATGACCAATCTGGTACAGGTGCTGTCTGATTTACATAATGCCGGAAAGGAAATTTTGCTGGTTTCCTCCGGTGCAATTGGAATGGGTGTTGGCAAGCTGAACCTGCCGGAACGCCCGAAAGATACCCCCTCGAAACAGGCTGCTGCTGCGGTCGGACAGTGCGAACTGATGCATATTTATGATGATATGTTTTCCAAGTATAGTATTACTGTTGCACAGATTCTGTTGACAAAAACCATCGTTCAGAATCCGGAACGTCGCCAGCATGTACAAAATACCATTGAACGGCTGCTGCAACTGGGTGTCATTCCGATTTTGAATGAAAATGATACCGTTGCGATTGATGAATTGGAACTGGAAATTGGCGAGAACGACTCGCTTTCCGCTGTAATTGCAACTGTTGCGGATGCAGATTTGCTGGTGATTCTGTCCGATATTGACGGACTATTTTCTGCTGACCCACGGGTGCATCAGGATGCAGAAGTTGTTCCGCTGGTATCTGCCATTGATGATTCCATTTTGCAGATGGCAGGCGGAGCAGGCAGCACGTTGGGAACAGGCGGAATGGCAACCAAGCTGAATGCTGCTCAGATTGCAACAGAAAATGGCATTGATATGGTGATTATGAACGGAAAAAATCCGGACTTGCTCTATGATTTATTCGATAACAAACAGGTGGGAACGCTGTTCCTTGCCAAAAATGGAAAGGGTGTAACTGCATGAACTACGCACAGACATTGGGAGAACGGGCAAAGGTTGCTGCTCCGGCAATTGCAAACGCCAGCCCGAAGCTGAAGAATGAAGCATTGGCAGCGATTGCTGCGGCATTGCTGCAACAGACTGACCGAATTTTACAGGCAAATGCGGAAGATTTAGCAGCAGCTGTTCAGAATAACATGACAGAATCGCTGCAAGACCGCCTGCGACTGACACCAGCTCGAATGCAGGGTATGGCAGATGCCATTGAAAAGCTGATTGCAATGGACGACCCGGTTGGTGTAGTAGAAAGCGGTTCTGTTCGTCCGAATGGACTGCAAATTTTAAAGACGAGAGTGCCGCTCGGCATCATTGGAATTATTTTTGAATCCCGTCCGAATGTAACGGTAGATGCTGCAACACTCTGCCTGAAAGCCGGAAATGCAGTCATTTTGCGGGGTGGAAAAGAAGCGATTCATTCCAACACCTGTTTAATGAATGTCATGCGGGAAGCGGTGGAATCCGTTGGCTTGCCGGCAGATATCATGCAGCTGGTAGAAGATACCTCCCGACAGACTGCCAGCGATATGATGCAGCTGAATGGCTATCTGGATGTTCTGATTCCAAGAGGTGGAGCAGGCTTGATTCAGGCAGTTGTCAAGCAGGCAACCGTTCCAGTCATTGAAACGGGTGTCGGAAATTGTCACGTCTATGTAGATTCCTGTTTGGATGGCGATGCAGATTATGAAATGGCTGTTCGGATTATTGACAACGCCAAGACGCAGCGTCCATCTGTTTGCAATGCAATTGAAGGCTTGCTGGTGCATGAAGCAGTTGCAGAAAAACTGCTGCCGATGGTGCAGAAGGCACTTGCTGTGCATGATGTGACAATTTACGGTTGTGAAAAGACCCGTGCGATTTTGGGGGACAGTGTTCTGCCAGCAACAGAAACAGAATATGCAACAGAATTTTTGGATTATAAAATTTCGGTCAAAGTTGTTTCTGATTTGGAGGAAGCCATTGCTCATATTGCAAAGTACGGCACAAAGCATTCGGAATGCATTGTCACCAGAAGTTTGAATGCTGCAAAGAAATTCCAGCAGCAAGTAGATGCAGCAGCTGTTTATGTAAATGCATCGACCCGGTTCACAGATGGCGGAGAATTTGGCTATGGTGCAGAAATCGGCATTTCTACGCAGAAACTGCACGCAAGAGGACCGATGGGACTGCATGAATTGACCACAATCAAATATCTGATTAACGGAGACGGACAGATTCGATAAAGCGAAGTATGGTTGAACAAGACGGATAGAGGGAGCAGGAAGAATGGGCTTAGATATCTATGCTGGAACGCTGACACGATATTATACGCAAAACTGGAAAACAGCCGTGCAGCAGTTTGGTGAAGCACATGGCATACCGGTTCAAATTATCCGTGCAAATCCGGAGGAACATCCGGCAGATGAAGCGGAAGTGCTGGAACGAGTAACCGAATGGCGGAAACACATTCTAAATGGGCTTGGCATTACTGAGCCGCCACTTTGGAACGAAGATGCCAACCAAACGCCGTATTATACCGACAAGCCGGATTGGGATGGTATCACTGCTTTGCAGCTGTTTGTGCTGGCAAAGATGTTTGGTGAACCAGTTCCGGAAACGATTTCCAAAAATGCAGATCTTACAGAATTTCCACTTTATCAGGCACGTCAAGCATATTTAAAGCAACACAACGAACCAATTTCAATTTTGGAAGGCTGTGGCTGGTGGGTTCCGTTGGATGAACCAGCGATTTTTTCCTATGTGCTGCCGAATTTTGAAGAGGGATTGCTTGCAACAGTTGGCACATTAAAGAGAGAATTGAATGCGATCAATGCACTTTCTTGGAACGCTACGTTGGAGGAAATTGCAAGCTGGCGAAATACAGAGGGCTATCCGTATGATGGAACAGTACAAATGAATGGTGATATTTCTATTCAAGAAAAGCATACTGTTTATGATACAGTTTCCCTTGCAAAATTTGCGTTCTCCATCCTCTGGGAGGCAGCAGACTTTGCTATGCAGCATGGCGTTGTTGTTTTATATGACTTTTGAGAAAAAGAAAAGGTGCTGTTGACTGGTTTCCCAGTTTGACAGCACCTTTTTTATGGAAATTTCCGAAACTTTCAAAGTTAAGATTAAGATTCTGAATCTTCTGCATTTGCATAAAATGCTTTGTGAATCAGACCTGCAAGAATTGCACCGACGAACGGAGCAAGAATAAACAACCAAACCTGCTTGAGGGCATCGCCGCCAGCGAAAATTGCCGGAGCAAGGCTTCTTGCCGGGTTGACAGATGTTCCAGTCAGCGGAATGCCAATCAGATGAACGAATGTCAATGTAAGACCAATGACCAAACCAGCAATGGAAGCGGTTTTCTTGGTTCTGGTAACGCCCAGAATGGTCATGATGAATACGAATGTTAAAATCACTTCTACCACGAATGCAGCCCCTGCATGCAGACCAACGCCGGATAAACTGCCGTAGCCGTTTGCACCTGCTCCGCTCAAATCCGAGTTGGCAGTGATAAGTTTTAAAATGCCGCTGCCTGCGAATGCACCGGCAACTTGTGCGATGACATAGCCGATGAAGTCGCCGAATGTCAGCTTGCCGTTAATCAGCATTGCAAGTGAAACAGCAGGATTGACATGACATCCGGAAATATCGCCGATGGCATAGGCAGATGCAACAATGGCAAGCCCGAATGCCAATGCGATGGCAACAACGCCGAGGAAACCGGTTTCCATACCGCCGGTAAAACCGCCGCAGACGACAGCCGTTCCGCATCCGAATAATACCAGTATCATTGTCCCCAAAAATTCTGCAAGGTACTTTTTCATATTGTAACCTCCTCCGCAGGCTTTTGATTTTAGAAGCAGATGCTGCGTAGTTCTGTTTCCGAGAAAAGCAAGTTGTCCATTGCTTTTTCTAAATTGTATCACAGTTCGGCAAAAAAGTCAATGCGATTGGCGAAAAAACGGGAAAAATGGCGATTCGCCGCAGGCGACTGCGGTCGAGCTGGCTCAGCTCGGCGAGGTAGGTTGTTAGGGAGGGCAAGCTGCCCTCCCTAACGAAGGTTGCAGGGAATCATATTGAAATCTAAGAGAGAGCGGCAAATCGCTGTTCGCCATGCTAAAAACAAAAAACTTCCAGCAAACCATAATCTAAAAGAGAAAAGTAACATATTCAGAAAACGCAACTCCGGCGAACGGCGACACAGGCAGACAGCGAAGCGAATCTGCCGAACCATTCTACATACTTTTCCCAAGAAATTTTCGTGCATTTACTGTGCAGTTTCTGCCGTCTTGCAAGTTTTTCTCGTAGATGTCCGAGGCTTTCTTGGCTTTTTTGCTTGTACAGGCGGTGCTGAAACAGATTTTTCCACAGTCGTATGAACACGGAACAGCATTGCACTATACGGTGCAAGCGGTAATGTAACCTGACCGCCCTTTTCTGTCGGAGTTGTCAGAATCAAGTCTGTATTTTTTTCAACAGAACCGTGATAACAAGCCCAGTCGCTGTGCAGCAGCGGTTCGAGTGCAGCACAGTCCGGAACGGTTACTGTGTATTGCTGGTTCTGCAAATCGGAGAAGTGCAGGATAATCAGCAGCCGTTCCCGATTCGCACGCCGTTCATAGGCATAAATGCAGCGGTTTTCCTGATGGCAATCAATCCAGCGGAAGCCCTCCCGCCGATAATCCCATGCAGACAGTGCAGGTTCTTGTAAATACAGCTGGTTCAAATCATGCATATAGTGATAGAATGCATCGTGAATCGGGAATTTTAAGATGTCCCAATCCTGTTCCTGTTCTTCCGTCCATTCTCGCAGCTGTCCGAGTTCGTTGCCCATAAAGTTCAGCTTTTTGCCCGGATGGGTGTACATATAGAGATATAATGCCCGTGCCTGTGGGAATTTCTGTTCGTATTCGCCGAACATTTTCTGCACGATGGTTGCCTTTCCGTGTACGGTTTCATCGTGAGAGAACGGCAAGAGATACCGTTCCTTATAATAATACATCATCGAGAATGTAATTTGATGGTAGCCAGAGCCACGGAAGAACGGATTGCTGCGGAAATAGTTCAGAGTGTCATTCATCCAGCCCATATCCCATTTGTAATCGAAGCCCAGTCCGCCGAATTCTACCGGACGGGTAACACCGTCAAAGTCGGTGGAATCTTCTGCAATCAGCATTGCATCTGGATGCAGTTGGTGTAAGCCCTGATTCATGCGTTTTAAGAAGTTCAGGCTGGCTTCATTTTCGCCACGACCCGGGTCGCCACCCCAGTAAATCAGCCGGCTGACTGCATCCATCCGAATTCCATCAAAGTGGAATTCCGAAATCCAGTAGTTTGCACAGGATTGCAGGAAACTGCATACTTCTCCACGGGCATGAATGAAGTTACAGCTGCCCCATTCGCTATAGTTGTCGCTGTTGTCGTCTGGATATTCATAGAGTGCCGTTCCGTCATATCGTGCCAGTCCATAGCCATCTACAGCGAAATGCACCGGAACAAAGTCCATGATGACACCGATTCCGCTGCGGTGGCAGAGGTCAACGAACTTTTTCAAACCGTCCATATCGCCATAGCGAGCCGTCGGGCTGTAAAAGCCTGTATTCTGATAGCCCCATGAACAGTCTGCCGGATGTTCGCTCAGCGGCATACATTCAATGTAGTTGTAGCCGTTTTTCTTAGCATATGCAATCAGCAGCGGAGCTAATTCTTCATAGCGATACCAGCCATTCGGGTCATTGGGATTGGTTTTCCAAGAGCCAAGATGCACTTCATAGATATTGACTGGTTTTTCGAGATGTCCGCCTCGTTGGCTCAGCCATTCGCTATCTTGAAAGTGATAGCTGTCGGTATCCCGAATGATGGAAGCCGTTCCCGGACGAAGTTCCATGCCGAACCCGTAAGGGTCGCAGTGGTCGATAAATTCCACATCGGCGAAATGTTCGGAATAAATGCGGTATTTATACATCATCCCAGGGATGGCATCTGGAACGATGCAAGTATATACGCCGCCGGGATGAGTCTTTTCCATGGAAATTTCTTTCCAGTCGTTGCCCTCATAAATCAACGATACTTTTTCAGCATTGGGGGCAAGGGTGCGGAAGCAAACGCTGCCGTCTTTTTGTACATGTGCACCAAAAAAAGTATAGGCATCAAACGCATTGCCTAGAAAAAACTGATGAATATCCATAAAAGTACACTCCGATCTCCTTGTTTTTTGTGATGTTCTACAAAATTGGGAACAAGATTTGCATTTTTTTCATGCTTTTATTATAATAGAAAAAAAGCCCGATGACAAGTACAAAAATAGAGAATTTGTTGAAGAACTGACATTTTTATCTGTTATGTTGAAAAAAGAAGAAGGGAACTTTCCGTTTGTGAAGTTGGTTGTCCGTAAGTGGAAAAACCAACGAAAAAGGAGGATTTTATGAAAAAGTCAAATGACCGCCGGATTCGCTATACCCGTTATGCCCTGCAAAATGCTTTGATTGCCTGCATGCAGCAGAAGCCATTCAATCGGATCACGGTTCGGGAAATCTGCGAAACGGCAGACATCAACCGCTCTACGTTCTATATGCATTATAAAGATATTTACGAACTGCTGGATGAAATCGAAGAACAAGTTTATCAGGAAATTGATGCGATTTTTTCCAAAGAATCGCCGTCTATACACAATATGGAACAGCTATTGGACTATGTGCAGACGCATAAAACGTTGCTTGAATGCCTGCTCCAACAGGGAAGCGGCCTTGCCATTTCCCGTTTCTCTACGATTCTGCACGCTCACTATGGGAAATATTTACGGCGATATGCCGGAAATGGATTTTCTGCGGAAAATGAATATCTCTATGAATTCCTCTATACTGGGATCCTGGGCGTTTTACAGAAGTGGCTGCAAAACGAATGCAAGGATGACCGGAATCAAGTTGCCAGTGTCATGTGGCGGATGATTGTGCAGTCCCTGCCGCATACCAAAAATCCGCATTCCTTTTCTAGTTTGTCGTGACAAATCACCTGAAATTTTTTCATTTCCTGTGCAAAAGCAACAAAAACCACGGCACTTTGAAAAAATTTCAAAATACCATTGCTTTTTTGCACAGAATGCGGTATAATAAAAACAGATACCGCCAGAAATGGAACGGTCTTCATTGTAATCACGTGTCTGTCTGACACGCAAACACTTTATAGGAGGAAGTTGAATTATGTTAGTATCTGCAAAGGATATGATGGAAAAGGCAAGAGACGGCAAGTATGCAGTCGGCCAGTTCAACATCAACAATTTGGAATGGACAAAGGCAATCCTGAACACAGCTGAAAAGCTCCAGTCCCCAGTAATCTTGGGCGTTTCTGGTGGTGCTGGTAAGTACATGACCGGTTTCAAGACCGTTGCTGCAATGGTAAAGGCAATGGATGAAACCCTGGGCATTACCGTTCCGGTTGCTCTGCACCTCGACCACGGTACTTATGATCAGTGCTATGACTGCATCAAGGCTGGTTTTACTTCTATTATGTTTGACGGTTCTCATTTCCCGATCGAAGAAAACCTGGCAAAGACCAAGGAACTGGTTACAGTTGCACACAAGCTGGGTCTGTCCATCGAAGCTGAAGTTGGTGCAATCGGTGGCGAAGAAGACGGCGTTATCGGCAGGGGCGAATGTGCAGATCCGCAGGAATGCAAGACCATCGCTGATCTGGGCGTAGACATCCTGGCTGCTGGTATTGGTAACATCCACGGTGTATATCCGGCAAACTGGGAAGGTCTGAGCTTTGAAACACTGGCTGCTGTTAAGGAAGCAGTTGGCGATATGCCGCTGGTTCTGCACGGTGGTACTGGTATCCCGGATGATCAGATCACAAAGGCAATCTCTCTGGGCGTTGCAAAGATCAATGTAAACACAGAATGCCAGCTGGTATTCGCAGAAGCTACCAGAAAGTACATCGAAGAAGGCAAGGATTTGAAGGGCAAGGGCTTTGACCCGAGAAAGCTGCTCCTGCCGGGCTACGAAGCAATTCTGGCAAAGGTAGAAGAAAAGATGAACCTGTTTGGTTCTGTTGGCAAGGCGTAAGCATCTGCCACTTTTTGAAACCGCTTTCGGATGACAGAAACAAGAAGTCCGCTCTGGTGCATTTCCGCACCGGGGCGGATTTTTTTGCAAATTTTCTGAAAAATGGGGATATTTTCTGCGGTTTCTGCATATCTTAAAAAGGTTGCAGAAACGAAAGAATCTGTTTGTACGGAAAAAACGGGGATTGGTGGAAAATTTATTGCAATCTGTTGCAGTGGCATGAAATTTGTGTTATAATGAATGCAGGAGGTGTCGAATATTTATGAGTCCTGTCAAGACAAAGACACAAACAATCGCACAACCCACCGAATTGACCGCTGCCCCTGTTGCGACGCTGTTACAGCACAGTCAGGATGGCTTGGATACCTTGAACGAAGCCGACCAGCATTTGCAGACCGCTTATGCAGAGCTGGCACAGGAAACGCTGCCGCTGGATGCGGAATCCCGCAGACGGCACGAATCCCTTCGGGAAGAAATCACTGTCCTGAAAAATGCGACTGAGAACTATAAAAAATGTTACAACACCGCTTCTGCAATGACGGATGAACTGCAAACCCGTTTGCATGACACGGAACGCAGTCAGAAAAAAGGCATCGTTCCCAAACCGCCAGCCAATGCAACCATTGATTTTGCAGAACGCAAACAAGACCACTTTGCACAGGGATTGAATTTTTATAAGCTGTTTTTGATTTGCTTTTCCGGCAGCTTTGCCGGCGTTATCGTAGAATTACTTTGGTGTCTGCTGCGGAATGGATATCTGGAAAGCCGGTCGGGCTTGGTCTATGGACCATTCAACTTGCTCTACGGAGCAGGGGCAACCGCCCTGACGCTGGCACTTTATCGGTTCCGGAATCGAAACAGCTGGATTTCTTTCTTAGGTGGATTTTTGGTTGGCAGTGCGGTAGAGTATGCTTGTTCATGGGGGCAGGAGATGATTTTCGGCTCTTGCTCCTGGGATTACAGCAGTATGCCGTTTAATCTGAACGGTAGAATCTGCTTGCTCTATTCGATTTTCTGGGGAGCACTCGGCGTTCTCTGGATTAAAACGCTCTATCCTTGGATTGCAAAAGGGATTTTGCATATTCCGAACCGGATTGGAAAAATCCTGACATGGCTGCTGTTTGCCTTTATTTTATTCGATGCGGTGATGACAGTCGGAGCAATGTTCCGCTGGTCGCAGCGAATTGATGGCATTGCCGCCACCAATGGCTTGCAGCTATTTTTTGATGTGCACTTTCCAGATGTCCGAATGGAACGAATTTTTGCCAACATGAAATTCCGGTAATCCCGCTGGTATTCGTGTCCGTCCGTCTTGCGGCAAAATGCGGCAAAAAATAACATATTTTTGCTTGACAGTATTTTGCAGATATGGTATGCTGAAGACGTTGTGTGCCGACTCGCTGAAACGGAAAGGATTTTTGACGCATGAAACATGATCTTTATTACTATGCACTGATTCTCACCATTGCAACATTTCGTTGTATGTTGACAACGGAATCGGAAGCCGCATAATCGACCCATTTTATCCAAATTACTTCACACACAAAGCTGCTGTTCGTGACCCATGCACGGATGGCAGCTGTTTCTTTTTCGATTGACAGCATCGGAAAAGTATGCTATAATCAAAAGAAAGAACTTTTCCGGCTATGGCTGGAAATACGGGACAGAAAGGGCATACCATCATGAAAAATCAATTGGTCATTGTATTAGACTTTGGCGGACAGTATAATCAGCTGATTGCACGCCGGGTCAGAGAATGTGGTGTTTACTGCGAAGTCATGCGGTATACAACACCGATTGCAGAACTGGCAGCGAGAAATCCAGTTGGCATCATCTTTACCGGTGGGCCGAACAGCGTTTACGACCCAAAATCTCCGCATGTAGACCCTGCTATTTTTGAATTGGGCATTCCGATTCTGGGTATCTGCTACGGCTGCCAGCTGATGGCATATACGTTGGGCGGAACAGTTGCTTCCTCTGAAGAAACCAGAGAATACGGCAAGACACTGACAGAATATCAGACGGAAAGCCTGTTATTTACCGGTTTGCCGAAAGAAGCAATTTCTTGGATGAGCCATACCGACTATATTCAGAAGTTGCCGGAAGGCTTTTCGATTACGGCACATTCTGCCGGCTGTCCGGTTGCAGCAATGGAATATCCAGAAAAGAAGTTCTATGGCGTACAGTTCCATCCGGAAGTAAATCATACCGTAAATGGTCAGCAGATGCTGCATAATTTCCTGTATCAGGTTTGCGGATGTACGGGTGATTGGACGATGGAAGACTATGCAAAGACTGCCATCGAACAGATTCGGGAAAAGGTTGGCGATGGAAAGGTATTGCTGGCACTGTCTGGCGGTGTTGATAGCTCCGTTGCAGCAGCTTTGCTCTCGAAGGCAGTTGGCGACCAGCTGACTTGTATCTTTGTTGACCATGGATTCCTGCGGAAGAACGAAGGCGATGAAGTCGAAGCAGCGTTTGCAGACTGGGACATCCACTTTGTACGGGTCAATGCAAAGGATGTTTTCATGGAAAAGCTGCATGGTGTATCTGACCCAGAACGGAAACGGAAAATCATTGGCGAAGAATTTATTCGTGCATTTGAACGGGAAGCAAAGAAAATCGGACAGGTGGACTATTTCGTACAGGGTACGATTTATCCGGATGTCATCGAAAGCGGCAGCGGCGATGCAGCAGTAATCAAATCGCATCACAATGTTGGCGGCTTGCCGGATTATGTAGATTTCAAGGAAATCATTGAACCGCTGCGATTGTTGTTCAAGGACGAAGTACGGCGGTTGGGTATCGCACTGGGCTTGTCGGAAACTTTGGTATGGCGGCAGCCATTCCCGGGGCCGGGTCTTGCGATTCGGATTATCGGCGAAATTACCGATGAAAAGCTGGAAATTTTGCAGGATGCAGACTATATTTTCCGAGAAGAAATTGCAAAGGCTGGCTTAGACCGGAGCATCCACCAGTATTTTGCGGTTCTGACCAATATGCGTTCTGTTGGCGTTATGGGGGACGGCAGAACTTATGATTATACATTGGCACTGCGTGGCGTTACGACTACAGATTTCATGACAGCTGATTTTGCACGGATTCCATATGAAGTACTGGAAACGGTTTCTGCAAGAATTGTCAATGAATGCAAGTGCATCAATCGGGTTGTGTATGATGTCACCACAAAGCCGCCGGCAACGATTGAGTGGGAATAATTTACGAATTAACGTTGTTTAAAATTTAGAAATCATTTTTAAAAGAGGAATTTTTATGAAAGAGATGAATGAAAAGGAACTGCCAAAGCTCCGGAGGGGTGGACTGTTTGTAGTTGCTTTGGTGCTGCTGATTTTTGTTTTACTGGATGCATTTAGAATTTTGTCGATGGGTGTGTATCAGGGCAGCCTTGCACTCATTGGTGTTGCAGGATTGTTGTTTCTTGCGACGAAAGTCATTCGCCGGAGAAAAGAAAGTAGAACCTTGCGGTTCTTTGGAAGAATGGTCATCATTTCCACGATTTTGGAATTGACGCTGTTTCAGCTTCCATCATATAGTTTGCTGTCCGGTGGATATGAACAGAAAACATTTCTTCCGACCAGTGCCTCTATTTCCGGTGGGGAAAGTACCATTGATGAAACCAGCGGAGCGGTGACTGTCACCGGCAAAGACCAAGTCATCATGGAATTTCAGCAGCTGGATATGCCAGTGGGCACGATTCAGGTAGATGTTGACTATGGCGAAAAAACAAAGCGTGCACAGTTGAAAATTGATATGGCAGATGAAACACATGTGGATTACCGATATGACATTGCATCTGGTGTTGTTGTAAAGGACAATGACAACTCGAACTATACAGCGTGTCGGTTTTCCGGAGATGTTTCGCAATTGCGGTTGAAGGTTTCTTGTTTCAATGACAATGATTCTGTTACGATTCAGGCAATTCATTTCAACAAGACGATTCCGTTTGATATTTCCGCTATACGGTTTGGATTTTTGACGTTGGTGACCACATTCTGTTATGGAATCGTGGTTTCCAGCTTCTTGAAAAAGCCGTTTCGGGAAACTCGAAAGAGCACCACTGCCAGTGTACTTGCATTGACTGGGGCAGCAGTGTTGCTGGCAACTTCAATTATTATGATAAAGCTGCCAGAGGATGGTTTTGCTTCTCGCTGGAAGTTGGAAGCAGGGGATCAGATTACACAGGAATTGGTCGATGCATTTGAAAACAAGCAGGTAAACCTGTTAAAAGAACCGACAGAACAACTCATCAATATGGAAAACCCGTATGACTGGAGTGCCCGCAATCAGGAGGGTGTTCGTGCAGAATGGGATCATGTTTATTATGATGGGAAGTATTATTCCTATTATGGAATTGCTCCGGTTCTGACATTCTTCCTCCCATATCACAAGTTGACAGGGCATTATTTTGCCTGCGATATGGCGGTATGGATTTTCTCTTGTATCGGTCTAGTCTTTTTGGGGCTGACGTACTTGGCAATCGCAAAACGCTGGTTTCGAGATGTACCAGCTGGTTGTGTCATTGGTGGATTTGTAATCCTGCTGACTGTCTGCGGCATATGGTATAGCGTTGGCAGAACGATTTTCTATGAAATTGCCATGTCGTGCGGCTTTATGTATCTGAATGCAGGGGCATATTTCTTGATTTCTTCCAATATGCTTACAGATGGAAAAACATCTTTTGTTCGCACGGCACTTTGTTCGCTGTTTCTAGGACTTGCAGTATTATCTCGTCCGACACTTGCTGTGTATGCAATTTGTGCAGCAGTGTTCTTGTTGATGTCGATAAAGTCTTCTTCTTCCACTATCAAGGGACGGATTTTGTTCATTCTCTGTGCAGCTGTTCCGATTTGTGCACTGGGCGGTTTCCAGATGTGGTATAATGCTGCACGGTTTGGCTCACCGTTTGACTTCGGCATCAAGTATTCGCTCACCATAAACGACTTTGTACATTCTCAGTTCCATCTTGTTTTTGTACTGATTGTATTGTTTAATTTCCTGTTTGCAGTGCCGGGCTTCTCCACAGATTTCCCGTACATCAAGACACCGTTCAGTTCCTTCCATGCAAACGGCTATTATTTTGCCGATGCTGGAAATACTTCGGGCATCTTTTTCTTAGCACTGCCCGTTTTTGGTTATCTGCTGAGCGGACGAGCACTTCGCCGCCTGCCTGACCGGAAATCCAGATTGCGATATGGAACACTGGTTGGATTGCCGTGTGTAATTATGCCACTGATTATTATCTGCTCAATCTGGGAAAGCGGCTATGCAATTCGTTACACAGCAGACTTTTCTTGGGAGATTATCATTGGTGCATTGGCGGTGCTCTTCTGGCTCTATAGAATGAGTACCAACGAGACAAAAAAGATATGGTTCCGTGGCTTTTTGGCGTGCTCGGTCATGCTGGCACTGGTAATCAATATTGTACAAATTATACCATTTGCTTTTTCTGAAAATGATTATCCTGAAGTTTGCAGAGCCATGCAGGATGTCATTGCATTCTGGGATTGAGGTGTATTGTGATGCAGAAATTATATTTAGTAATCCCCTGCTATAATGAAGAGGAAGTATTGCCGGAAACATCGAAGCAGCTCCGTGCGAAAATGGAAACACTCATGGCAGCGGGAAAAATCAGCAAAGAGAGCCGGATTGTCTTTGTCAACGATGGTTCAAAAGACCGGACGTGGGAAATTATCGAATCCCTACACAAGGAAAATCCGCTGTTTCAAGGAATTAAGCTTTCCCGAAACAAGGGACATCAAAACGCACTGCTTGCAGGGCTGATGACGGTGAAAGAACATTGCGACATGGCAATTTCCATGGATGCAGATTTACAGGATGACATTGATGCGATTGATGGTATGCTGGAAAAATACGCCGAAGGCTGCGACATTGTTTATGGAGTTAGAAACGCCAGAGATACAGATACTGCATTCAAACGCAAAACCGCAGAGGGATATTATAAAGTAATGCGGCTATTGGGGGCAGATATTGTATACAACCATGCAGACTATCGACTCATGAGCAAACGGGCGTTGGATGGCTTGGAACAATTCAAAGAAGTCAATCTGTTCTTGCGTGGCGTTGTGCCGATGATTGGCTATAAAAGCGACAAGGTTTATTATGCAAGAAAAGAACGCTTTGCCGGAGAATCCAAATATCCTTTGAAGAAGATGCTGGCGTTTGCATGGGAAGGGTTGACCTCGCTTTCTGTGAAACCGATTCGGATGATTATGACAATGGGCAGTGTAATTTTTCTAGTTAGCATTGCCATGTTGATTTATTCGGTGGTACGGCATGCGATGGGTGCAACACTGGTTGGCTGGACATCTACTGTGGTATCTATCTGGGCAATCGGCGGTTTGCAGCTGTTGGCAATCGGTATCATCGGGGAATACATTGGTAAGGTCTATCTGGAAACCAAACAAAGACCAAAGTTCATCGTTGAGGAATACCTCAAGGATGAGGATGCAGAAAAGAAAAATTAAGTGGAATTTCTACGGATTTCCATACATAACAATGAAAAAGAGCGGTTGAATTGTCGTTTCAACTGCTCTTTTCTTTGATGTAACGTAAAAATAGCAGAAATTGCACGCAACACGTTCTTTACAATTGTATGAAATTATGTTATACTATGCGTAGAGCGAATGGCGAAGCCTGAAACAGACGGAAAGGAGGGAGCACAATGGTATTTTGGATTTGGGGAAGTTTGTTTGTTCTGACTGTGATTGCAGAAATTGCCTCCCAGCAGTTGATCTCCATCTGGTTTGCAGCTGGTTCGCTGGTTGCCTTACTTGCAGCACTTTGCGGTGCACCTATTTGGTTGCAAGCATTGCTGTTTGTTGCAGCATCTGCCTTGCTGCTGATTCTGACACGTCCGCTGGTGCGGAAATTCACCAATTTCGCTTCCCGAGATACCAATTTGCGGTTGGACTTGGGAAAATTCGGCACGGTTGTGCAAACCATCGATGCAGAAAAAGGAACAGGCAGAGTACGGGTCGATGACATCGACTGGATTGCTGTTTCTCAGCCGGATTTGATGATTCCAAAAGGTGCAACTGTACAGGTGCAGGCAATTGATGGAACAAAGTTATTTGTAACACCTGTGCCACAAACGACAGAACCTGTAGTGGAATCTACAAATGCAGCAAGCAGTTCCGAACACACATCTTAACACACGACAGAAAGGAATTTCATTATGCCGTTAATAGTCCTCTTTTTATTAGTTGTCTTTATTTTGATTGTTCTCTTTACTCGAATCAAGATTGTTCCGCAGTCGAACATCTATGTTGTAGAACGGCTGGGAAAATTCTATGCTGCATGGGAAACTGGTGTACACTTCTTGTGTCCGTTTTTGGATCGGGTTGCAAAGCGAGTTTCCATCAAGGAACAGGTTGTAGACTTTAAGCCGCAGCCAGTTATTACGAAAGATAATGTTACCATGCAGATTGATACCGTTGTTTTCTTCCAGATTACCAATCCAGTACAGTTTGCCTATGGTGTAGAACGTCCGTTGGCAGCGATTGAAAACCTGACCGCAACCACGCTTCGTAATATCATCGGCGAACTGGAATTTGACGCAACGCTGAACTCCCGTGACCTGATTAACACAAAGATTACCGAAACCATCGACCATGCAACTGACCGTTGGGGTATCAAAGTCATTCGTGTGGAACTGAAGAACATTGACCCGCCGGTGGACATCAAGAATGCCATGGAAAAACAGATGAAGGCAGAACGGGAAAAGCGAGAAAAAATCCTCCGTGCAGAAGGTGAAAAGGAATATCAAATCAAGGTTGCACAGGGTGAACAGGAAGCAAAGGTACTTCGTGCAGAAGCCGACAAAAAGGCAGCCATCCTGCATGCAGAAGCAGAAAAGGAAGCAACCATCCTGCGAGGCGAAGCCATCAAGGAACAGAAAATCCGGATTGCAGATGGTGAAGCTCGTTCGATTGAAGTGGTTCAACAGGCATTGGCAGACAGCTTGGTGCAGTTGAACAAGGCAAATCCGAATGCCGCTGTTTTACAGCTGAAAGCACTGGAAGCATTCCAGAAGGCAGCAGACGGCAAGGCAACCAAGATTATCATTCCAAGCGAAATTCAGGGCTTGGCTGGTTTGGCAGCTGGCTTAAAGGGCATTGTAGAATCTGACCAGCCGACAGAATCCAGTGAAACTGTGTCACAGGTTGCAAAAAATGGGACGACAATTTCACAGGATGCTCCATAAAGACTAGTTGAAAGGAATCCAATTCCCTGGGAAGCTTTTCTAAGATTTCCAAAGGATTGTACTTTTTCGACAAGAAGAGGCGGCTTCAAGCCGCCTCTTTTTGTTGAAAAAAGTGAAATTTCCAAAAGAAAGAAAAGTTGTAAATGGATACTTGCAAACAAATTTTATTTGTTGTATAATAAAAAAGTAATCATTTCAATTTTTTTGAGGGATGCACTGCCTCATTTTTCCAAATCTTTTTTATTTCTTTTCATTTGTTGTTTTCGTAGAAAAATGCAGTGGCACAGTGCGGATTATCCATAGATTTCACAAAAATCATCAAACCACAAAGAAAGAAAAACCAATCTGTGGAATGAAATTTCAGAACAAACGAGGCAATGTAAAAAATGGTATTTTCAAGTTTATTTTTTCTCTATCTCTTTTTGCCCCTGTCGTTGATTGCGTACTATGTGGCAAAACCCCGTTACCGCAACGCTGTATTGATTGTGTGTTCGCTTGTCTTTTATGCATGGGGCGAACCCATTTTCATCTGGCTGTTGCTGATGAGTACGCTGCTCAATTATCTGTTCGGCAGACTGATTTCTGCTGACCCCGAGAGTCGCACGGCAAAAGTTTCGCTTGTCCTGTCCTTGGTATTCCACCTTGGCATGTTGATTCTGTTTAAATATACCGGATTTTTCATAGAGAATCTGAACAACTGGTTTTCACTTTCGATTCCTGTTCCGAATTTCCCGTTGCCGATTGGCATCAGTTTCTATACATTCCGTGCAGTTTCGTACATCGTGGATTGCTATTGGGGAAAAGTCGAAGCAGAGCAGAAGTTCTCTCGTTTCCTGCTGTATATGACATTTTTCCCAGTCATTATGCAAGGCCCGATTGCCCGTTATGAAACAATGCAAAATCAACTGGCAGTTCGCCGTTGCAATCCGTCTGACCTGTATGAAGGCATGATGCGTGTAATTATCGGTCTGGGCAAAAAGGTGATTATTGCCGATAATCTGGGAAATATCGTTGACCAGTTCCTTGCAAATGGCAACATTGAACAGCAGACCACGCTAGGGGCTTGGTATGGTGTCATTGTCTATGCCATGCAGATTTACTTCGACTTCTCCGGTTATTCCGATATGGCAATCGGAATTGCCCGTATGATGGGCTTTCAGCTGGAAGAAAACTTCCGGCATCCGTTCCTGTGCAAGGACATTACAGAATTCTGGCAGCGTTGGCATATTTCCCTGGGAACATTTTTCCGAGATTATGTGTTGTACATTCCAATTTTCGGTAAGCGGAGAAAGTACGGCGGACTGTTCTTAGTTTGGTTCTGTACCGGGCTTTGGCACGGTGCAAGCTGGAACTTCATTCTCTGGGGCTTGTATTATGGCTTATTTATTTTGATTGAATTGCTGATTGGTAAGAAGCGGATGAAAAAAATTCCGCTGGGCATCCGACATCTCTATAATAAAATTATTATTGTGGTGGGCTTCGGCATTTTCTATTTTGAGGACTTCGGTCAGCTGGGAGCTTGCCTGAAGTGTATGTTTGGATTTGGCGGACATGGCTTGACAGATGCCGTTTTGCAAACTTCCATTATGACAAATGTCTTTTTGTTAGTGATTGCACTGATTGGCTGCTTCCCAATTTTGGAACTGCCGAAACGTGCCATGCAGAAAAGTCCGGGGGCATATCTTACCCTTTCCGTCTGCGGAACAATCTTAGCAGCCGTTATTCTGATTGTATCCAGCATTCTGCTGGTCAATGCAACCAATCGTCCATTCTTGTATCTGCGTTTTTAAGGAGGCATTGTCATGAGAAAAAAGAATTCGAATTCTTCCGTTCCAAGTGGTATGCATTCCCTTGCACAACGCAGCCAGCAGGAACGCCGTCAAAAAATGGAGCAGCAGCGTGTAAGAACTGCTCCGCAAGAACCGATGCGAGTTCCACCGCAGCAGCCAGCACATTTTGGACGGCAGCCGATGCAGCAAGTACCGCCGCCGCCCGTTCAGAAACCAGAAAAAGCACTCTCACAGGAGGCGTTGCAGGAATTACAGCAGCAGGCAACCCAGCAGCCGGAGGAATCCGCTGTTTACAATCGGTTTTTTGAGGATATTTCCGTAGAAGAACCGCAGACTCCGAAAAAATCTGCTCCGCAAAAGGCAGCAGCAGCCGTTCCGCCGACCAATTCGGCAGAACCGGAAAAACCAGCTCCAAAAATGCCACCCGTACGGGATGCAAGAGCAATGCCGCAGATGCCTGCACCAGCAAAACCAGCAGCAGAGCCGCAACAGGCTGAGCCAACACCAGAACCGCCAAAGCTAGTAGAACCGCAGGCAACGGCAGAATCTGCTACTGTTTCACCGGAATTGTTGCAGCAGGTTGCAGCGATGGTGCAGCAGGATGCCACTGGAAAGGCAACCTTAACGCCGGAACTGCTCCAGAAAATTGTAGCAATGGCACAGCGGCAAACCACTGCAAATCCAGTGGTTTCCGCTGTACCGGAATCTCCGGTAGAGCCGCAGGCAGTTCCAACACCAGGATCCGTTGCAGAACCGCCAGCAGCACCACAGAAAAAATCTCGTCCGGCTCGTCCGCAGCGGAGAGCACCGCAAATGCCAGTGCAGGCAGCTGTTCCAGAGCCAGTACAGCAGCCGATTTCTGAACCAGAACCGCAGCCCGAACCAGAGCCAGCAATTGCATCGCCATTTATCACAACGGCAATGCTCCGGCAGATGAAAGCGGAGGGAAAAACACTGGGTGACTTACAGCCAGCAGAGCCACAACAGGCAGAGCCAACACCAGTTCGGCGGTATCAGGGAAAGTCAGCAGCGGAAACAACTGCTGCACCACAGCAAGAACCAGTAAGACCGTCATTCCGTCCGGTAAAACCGCAGGATATTTCGATTGATACCACTGCACCAGAACCCATTCCGGAATGGTTCTCAGAAGAAGAATCACCACAGGTTGCAGAACAGCGAACCAAATATTTGAAGAATCGGCAGCCACGGGAATCTGTTGCAGAACTGACCGGAACAGCAGAAAAAAAGCCTCGGGCAATTCCAAACGGGAAGCAGCCCAGCAAGGCAGCCCGTTTCTTTCGAGAACTGTTTCTGGAAGATGCACCAGTTGACCCAGAACAGCAAAAGCCAGTTCTGCCACTGACGAGAAACACCGCACCACAACAGCCGGAGGCAGTTGTTCCGCCACAGCCAATTGCAGCTCCCCCACAGCAGCCAACAGCAGAACCCGTTGCACCACCCATGCCGGAAATGGCTGCATCTGTACTGGAACAGCCCGTGATGCCCCCTGTGCAGGAAGTATCTGCATCGCCAAAACCGGAAAAGCGTCCGGTTATTTCCCATGCACGGGAAGAAGAACCTGAGCCAGAACCACAGCTGGAATCAGCTGCTTTTTATAACCGTTTATTCAATGATTTTCCGGAACAGCCAGAACAGCCAGTTCCGCCAACCGAAGAAGAAATGGCACAGCAGCAGCACAAAAAAGATGTGATTGAATCGGTAAAGGGTGCAGTTTCAGAGGCAGAACAGCCGGGCAATCCCCCGCATAAAAAACGCTTGACGAAACGGGAATATATGCAGCGAAAGGCACAACGGTTTTCCAAAACCATTGGTGTGAGCCTGCTGAGCGGTGTTGTTGTCGTGGTGGCAGTTGTTTTATTATTAGCACCACGTTCCACAATTTCCTATGAAGAAAATCGACTTCTGGCAGAAAAGCCGAAGTTCTCGCTGACATCGCTGTTAGATGGTTCTTATACTTCCGGATGGTCAGAATATTATAACGACACCGTTCCGTTCCGCAGCAAGTTGAAAAAGACGATTTCCGCAATGATGCAGTGGACAGGTGTTCAGAGCGAAGAAGATACCGTATTTTTCGGCAATGTTTCACAGGTAAAGAAGAAAACCACAACACCTGTTGCAACAACAGAATCCGTAGAAACGACTGTTGCAGTCGCTGCTGCTGGTAACGATGAAACCAATACAGAGCCAGCAGTTACCACAACAGTTGTAACGACAACGGAAGATCCGAATGATGAACCAGCTGCGGAAATCGGCGAGGGCATTATTCTTGATCACAAGCGTGCAGTCTGCGTTTATGGCGGTAGTTTCTCTGTAGGACAGGACTATGCCGAAACATTGAATGCGTATCAGCAAGACCTTGGCTCAGATGTACAGGTTTATTCCTTGGTTGCACCAACTGCCGTTTCCTACTACCTGCCGGAAGAGTATGCAAACTATACAGCAAGTGAAACGGAAAACATTGACAACATCAACAGCTATCTGAAGGATGTAAAGCCAGTGGATGTATACAACGCTTTGAAGCCACATACCGCAGAGGCAATTTATGCCCGTACCGACCACCACTGGTTGCCATTGGGGGCATATTATGCCGCTGAAGCGTTTGCAAAGGTTGCAGATGTACCGTTTGCATCGCTGTCAGATTATGATACGGCAACGAAAAAGGATTATGTCGGCTCAATGTATACTTACACAGAAAGTGCTGTTTTGCTGGACAATCCGGAAGAGTTTACATATTACATCCCGAAAAACAAATACAAGACCACCTATTACAGCACCAGCTTCACCGACCCAACCGAAGGTGATTTGCTGATGAATCTGGATGGTTATGATAACAGTATGTATTACTTGGTTTTCATGGGCGGTGACGACAAAATCACACACGTGGAAACCGACTGCAAGAATGGCAGAACGCTGGTCATTTTCAAGGACAGCTATGGCAATGCGTTAGTACCGTGCTTAACGTCGTCTTTTGAAAATATTTACGTCTGCGATATGCGATATTTTGAATTGAATGCCATTGATTTCTGCAAGCAGGTCGGCTGTACAGATTTGCTGTTTGCGATGAATACGTTCAGTGCAACTGGTGGAAATGAAAGCTACTTAGAGAGCAATCGTGTACAGTAATCGTTCGGAACAGATTGGAAAAAGAAACCGAACAGCGGCAGGGTGGGATTTCCTGCCTTGCCGCTGTTCCATTTTTTGTCATGGAAAAGGAGAATGCGGATATGATTTGCAAAGAGTGCGGTACGAAACTGACATCGGAACAAACAACCTGTCCCAACTGCGGAGCTTTGCAGCAACAGGCAGTTCCTAAGAAGAGAAAAAAGTCCGATACTGCATCCCAGCAGAACCAGCCGCAATCGGGTGAAGCACAGATGCAGTGGCAAGACCGATTGATTCTTGGAGCAGCTGTGCTGGCAACGCTGGCAGCCGTTGCATGGTTGCTTTTCATGCTGATGAAACCAGCAGACGGAAACGACCAAAAAGCAGAAACAGCCGCCGCTGAAACGATGCCCAGCACGACAGCGGTTACCACCATGGAAACCACTACGACCACAGTCACCACCTATGTGACGATTGTCACAACGATGGATGATGGTGCAGAACCAATTGAAGTTGTATCTGGCATTTTGTGGGATCATAAGCGTGCCATCAACCTGTTTAATGGGTACGCTGAACAAACCGAAGCGTATGCAGAAATTTTAAACCAGTATCAAAAAGATTTGGGGGACGATGTGCAGTGCTACTCGATTTTAGCCCCAACCAATGCTTCTTTCTATACACCAGCAGCCTTTCAGGATTCCACACTTTCCAGTGAAAAGGATTGCATGGATGCAGCAGAAAAGATTTTTGAAGGTGTGATTCCGATTGATGCCTATGGTGTTCTAAAAGAACACACTGCTGAGCCGATTTATGCGAGAACCGACCACCATTGGTTTCAGCTGGGGGCTTACTATGTAGCGAGAGCGTTTGCGGAGCAGGCAGATGTTCCGTTTGCCGACCTGACAACCTACAAGAAATATGTAGAAGATGATTTTGTTGGCTCAATGGCATATTATACGAATGATTATCCGGATTTGGTGAATTCGCCGGAAGAGTTTGTATATTATGTGCCGACCAACGACATTCAGACCACTTATTATGACCGGGATTATGCGAATGGCTATGAATCAGATTTGATTCTTGATCCGTCCGCATGGGACAATTCCAGTTATTATATGGTCTTTATGTGTGGAGATGATAAGATTGTCCACATTCAGACGGATTGCGACAATGACCGTCGGTTGGTGATTTTCAAGGATAGCTATGGCAATGCGTTAGTGCCATGTCTGACCAGTTCATTTTCTGAAATTTATGTGTGTGATATGCGGTATTTCAATTTGAATGCCATTGACTTTATTCAAGAAGAGGCAAAAGCAACCGATGTCCTGTTTTGTATGAATCTGTTCAGTGCGAATGGACCAAATGGACAGGATCTGGAAGTTGTCCGCACACAAAATGCTGCATATGACACAAGCAGTTGGGAAGATGCAGATACAGAATTTTAAATGCAAAAAAAGAAAAAGGAGATTTGCAAATCATGAAAGAATTACAAGTACCATTTGATAGTGCGTGGATTCTGAAAAACCGCAGAAAGATTAAAAAGGCTCTGCTGGCAGACGGCACGCCTCGCATGGAAAAAAAGATTGCAGTTCTGGGCGGTTCTACCACAAATGATATTGTTTCCATGCTGGAACTGTTCCTGCTGGACAATGGGATTCAGCCGTCTTTCTATCAGTCGGAATATGCCCGTTATTGGCAGGATGCTATGTTTGAAAACCCAGAGCTGGAAGCCTTTCAGCCAGACTTGATTTTCATTCACACCACCAGCCGCAACATCACAGAATTTCCGGAGGATGTGTATTGTCCGGCGGAAACCGTAGAGGCAGCCTTGGAACGGCAGTACACCCACTTTACCCAGATGTGGGATCGTCTGGCGGAAGGATATCATTGCCCAATTATTCAGAACAACTTTGAACTGCCAGCTTATCGGCTGTTGGGCAATCGGGATGCTTCAGACATTCACGGCAGAATCAACTTTATCACTCGATTGAACTGCAAATTCTATGATTATGCAAATACGCACACCTCATTTTATATTCATGATATTCAGTATCTGTCCGCTTGCTATGGCTTAGATACATGGGCAGAGCCGTCTTATTGGTATCTGTATAAATATGCTTTGAGTGTGCCAGCTATTCCGGATTTTGCCTACAACCTGACTCGAATCATTCGTTCTATTTACGGCAAGAACAAGAAAGTTCTGGCGTTGGATTTGGACAACACCCTCTGGGGCGGTGTCATTGGCGATGATGGACAGGAAGGCATTGAAATCGGACATGAAACCTCCATGGGACAAGCATATGAAGAGTTGCAGGGCTATTTGAAACAGCAGAAAAAAATTGGTGTATTGCTGACAGTCTGTTCAAAGAATGAGCCGGAAAATGCTCTGCTGGGCTTGAATCATCCGAGCGGTGTTCTGAAGCCAGACGACTTTGTCACCATCAAGGCAAATTGGGAGCCAAAAGACCGCAATTTGGTAGAAACTGCTGCAGAATTGAATCTGCTGCCGGAGAGCATTGTATTTGTAGACGACAATCCGGCAGAACGGGCGATTGTTTCCGGACAGATTCCGGGTGTTGCTGTTCCGGAATTTGACTGCGTGGAAGATTGCCTGCGGCAGTTAGACCGTGCCGGATACTTTGAAGTTACCAGCCTGTCAAGTGACGATGCAAAGCGGAATGCGATGTATCAGGCAAATGCACAGCGGGCACAGATGCAGAAAACTTTTGCAGACTATACCGACTATCTGAACAGTTTGGAGATGCAAGGCACGATTCGGGACTTTGAACCGATTTACTTGCAGCGAATCGTCCAGCTGACCAATAAGAGCAATCAGTTCAATCTGACGACGAAACGCTATACACAAAGCGAAATGGAAACGGTTGCAGCATCTGACCGCTATATTCGGCTGTATGGACGGCTGGAAGATAAATTCGGCGATAACGGCATTGTTTCCGTTGTCATCGGCGAAAAAGTGGACGATGCATTACATATGGACTTGTGGCTGATGAGTTGCCGGGTTTTGAAACGGGATATGGAATTTGCAATGCTGGATGAACTGGTACGGCAGTGTCGGGAGCAGGGCATTCAGAACATTGTTGGCTATTATTATAAGACTGCCAAGAATGCAATGGTAAAGGATTTGTACGGCACATTTGGTTTCACCAAGACGAAGGACATGGAAAATGGCGACAGCGTCTGGGAATTGAATGTTGCAGATTATACAAATAAAAATCATGTAATTACAGTAAATCAGAAGGAGTGTGCAGAACAATGACACATACAGAGGTAATGGAACGGTTGACAGGAGTATTTCGGGATGTATTTGACGATGACAGCATTGTGATTACAGACCAGACTACCGCAAATGATATTGAGGAATGGGATAGCCTCGAACACATCAACTTGATTGATGCTGTAGAGCAGGAATTTCACATGCAGTTCCAGATGAAGGAAGTTTCTGGTATGAAGAATGTGGGAGAAATGGCAGACATCGTTGCCAATCGGGCAACCGAAAAGCCGAAAAAACGGGGACTGTTCCGCCGATAAATCGGAAAATAACGTGATACGCTGAGAAAATCGCCGCTGTTTTTGCTGGCAGTTTTGGGAGATAACAGCCCCATTCTGTCAGAAACAGCGGTTTTTTCTTGACAGTTCCTGCGATTTCATGGTATCATGATAGCACGAAATCTCATGAAATAGGAGTGTTATTATGCTGTTGCAATTAACAGATGTCAATAAAATTTACAATGGAGCACCGTTGCTCAAACATATTTCTCTCACGATTGAAGACCGTGACCGGATTGGTTTAATTGGTGTGAATGGCTGCGGAAAATCGACCTTGTTAAAGTTGATTACGGAACGGATTCTGCCCGACCACATTCAGGAAGGGGACGGCGAAATCATCAAGAGCAGTCATACCAGTATCGGCTATCTGGAGCAGATGGGCGGTTTGGAAAAGGAACAGACAGTTTGGCACGAGATGCACAATGTCTTTCAACCGTTGCTGGATGCACAGGCACGCATGCGAGAGCTGGAACAGGAATTGGCAGACAATTCCGAAGCAGCAGCGGAAGAATATCACCGCTTGCAAACTTATTTTGAAAGCAATGATGGCTATCAGATTGATGTGAAAATCAAAATGGTGCTGAACGGCATGGGCTTCGGTGCAGAAACCTATGAGCGGAAAATTTCCAGTTTCAGCGGTGGGGAAAAGACTCGACTGGCAATTGCAAAATTGTTGTTGGAAGAACCAACGCTGTTGATTCTAGACGAACCGACCAACCATCTGGACTTTAAAACCGTCATGTGGCTGGAAGATTACTTGAAAGATTATAAGGGTGCTTTGCTGCTGGTATCTCATGACCGTTATTTCTTGAATCGGCTTTGTACTTCGATTTGTGAGATTGAACACGGTGTGCTGACTCGCTATAAGGGCGACTATTCTGCCTATACCGTGCAGAAAGAAGCCGCTGTGATTCGGCAAACAAAAGAGTATGAATTGCAGCAAAAAGAAATTGCCAAGCTGGAAGATTATATTGCTCGCAATCAGACCAGAGCCTCTACGGCAAAGAGTGCCCAGAGCCGCATGAAACAGCTGGAAAAGATGGAACGGATTGAAAAGCCGATTACCTACCAGAAGTCAGCACGGGTACAATTTACCTATGACATCGAACCGCCGCAGCAGGTCTTGCAGGTGCAGGATATCGCCATTGCAGTCGGCAGCGGAGCAGAACGAAAAGTGTTGGCAGAGCCAGTTTCCTTTGAAGTGCGGCGAGGAGAAAAATGGGGCATTATTGGGGAAAACGGTGTTGGAAAGTCAACCCTGTTGAAAATCTTACAGGGGCAGTTGCCGCATATTGGAAAGATTCGCTGGGCAGCCCAGACGAAGATTTCCTATTTTGAGCAGGAAAGCACCAACCTGCACCCAGCGAAAACTGTAATGCAGGAAATTCACGACCGTGTTCCGACATGGCTGGACTATGATGTCCGCAGCTTGTTGGGCAAGGTGCGAATTACAGGGGAAGAAGTCTATAAGCAAGTGGGCGTGCTCAGCGGTGGCGAGCGGGCAAAGGTTTGTTTTGCCGTCATGATGTTGGAACATGGCAATATTTTGATTTTAGACGAACCGACCAACCATCTGGATATTTCCATGAAAGAAGTCATCGAAGATGCCATGAAAACCTTTACCGGAACGATTCTGTTTGTATCGCATGACCGGTATCTGCTGGATCAGGTCGCAGACCATATTTTAGAAATCACACCAACGGGCGTAAAGACGTATATCGGCGGATTCCAAAGCTGGCTGGATGCAACGAAAAAAGAAGCAGCTGCTGCAAATGCGGTGGCTCAGGCAGTTGAAACGGAAAAGAAAAAAGAGGACAAGCAGCAGACGTATCGTTCTAAGGAACAACGTGCAAAGGCTGCCCAGCAGCGAGCAAGAATGCGGCAGCTGGAACAGCAGTCCGAGGCGATGCAAGCGGAACTCGATGCCCTCAACGAAGAAATAACAAAGGAAGAAGTGTACAGCGATTTCAATTTGATGCAGGAAAAGTGCAAGCGAATGGATACTTTGCGGACAGAATTGGATGCAGCACTGGAAGAGATGATTTTGTTGGAAGAGGAATTGGGATAAAATTTACAGATATTGAAAATAAATTTCTTTTCAAATAAAATGATTGTGGAAATTGCTTCTTTTCAAAAAGTGTTTTTTATGGTATAATAAGGGTATTCGGAAAAAGGGAGGATGGATTTCATGAAAAATAGGAACAAATGGATGATTGGCGGAATGCTGCTGGCAGCTTTGGGAATCGGGTCTTTTTTTACCCAGCAAACAGCAGTTACCGCTGCGGAAATCAATATTCCATACACAGATTCCAATCAGGGGTTCACAACTGGAATTGACGGCACATCACTTTGCTTGAATCTGCGAAATGCAAATAACTGTATTTGTGAAGATATTCCGCAGGATGTTGCCTGTTCGGGGTATTTATCTGTTACGTTTTCCATTCATGGTATTGGAACAGATGCCTACCGATTGCAGAAAGACGGCACAAAGGGAACGCCTTATTTTGCGGAATTGGTTGGTGTTGTACGCTCTGCACAGGATGAAGAAATTTTGCGGTTTTGCAATGGGGAAGAAGATGATTTTGCACCGGGAACAGTTGCCATCACGGGAGATGGAACATATACCGTTCGTACAGAGTTGACACAAGATGCAGACCAAATTTTATCGTTGGCGGTTAATACGAACATTGATTTGTATCAGTATCAGGAAGAGGGAAACCTTGCAAAGTCTGGAATTACAATGCAGGTAGAATCTGTTACAACACAGCAGGAAACCGCTACAAAACAAGCTATAGCAAAGCAGGAAACACCGATTTTTGCACAGGATTTTAATACAACGATGCCAATGACAACGACGCAAAGAGCAACCACAACAACTGCTACTACGCCATATTGGCATGGGACAACAACTTCCACCACACCATATTGGTACTGGACGACAACTAGAACAGGAATTACTACAACATGGATGTGGAGAAGTACGACAAGAACAGCAGCAACGACATCCAAAAAATCGACCAGCTCTAGGGGGTATTATCTTTCTGCCCTTGACCAATCCAGTACCATTGGATTAGGGGAACAGCTGCAATTATTTGTAGGAAATGATGGAAGTTATGCAGTATCTTCCAGCAATCATCAGGACATCATTCCGGCATGGATTTCTTTTCAACCAGATGTTGCAACGGTAGATAATACGGGTTTGGTCACAGCGGTTTCAGAGGGAAAAGCTGTGATTGCAGCAGAAATCAATAATACAGTGATTTCCATTGAAATTACAGTTGCTGCCCCTACAACAACGACAATTACAACGACGATGGTAACAACAACGATGGAAGAAGGTACAAATGTAACAAAACCTGCTATGACTACCACAAAACCATCTGCGGTGAATATTTCTGTTCGTGCACCGCAAATTGTAACCATCAATAACATCAAGCGGATTCCGAAAGAACAAGCACAATTGCAATTATATCTTTTGAATCAGCCGAAAGATTCTGATGTAGTTTGGTCTTCTTTTTATCCGACGATTGCCTCTGTTGACCAGAACGGACTTGTAACTGGTCTTTCAGAGGGCAAAGTAGTGATTGGAGCGATGATAGATGGGGAAGTTTATGCAATTACACTCTATGTAGTTGGAGAAGAAGCTACAACCACTGCAAAATCACCTAGCACCGTTACGACAGCAACAGAAACCGTAAAAGGAGATATAAACAGCGATGGTATCATTAGTGTTGATGATGCTGTTATCCTGTTGCAGTATTATGCAAAACAAGCTGCCGGATTAAATCCAAAATGGGAAGATTTAAAGTAATTTTTCTATGAAACCAACAACCGCCCCCGTATGAATTTCACATACGAGGGCGGTTGTTTTTGTTTATTGATTGGAATCAGCTTTCAAAGCGGTTATTCCATGTCGTTATAGATATCGGCATTTTCAAGGGAAATCGTTGTGTTTGCTCCGCAGGTTGCCAGAATTTGCAGCAATGCACTTTTCGGCAATTTTGCATTAGACAAGTCCACAATCGGATTTGCAGCACGGCTTGCATCCTGTTTCCATTCCTGATAGGAATACGCTGGCAGAGCCTGTAAAACAGCATCTGGCTGAACGGGCAGAATCTGCATGCACGCTTGTTTCACGGTGAACTGAATGGAAACCTTGCCATCTGTTCCGCTGGTAACCGGCAGGGAAAATGTCCGCAGCAGCGTTCCGTCTGCATTCTTGCGGCTATCTGATTGATAGCGACCCTGTTCCAGTGCATAGGTTTTGGTGTCCGTATCTGTCTGCACGGTGCAGCGAATCCGTTCGGTTTCGGAACTGCCTGCAAGGGTAAACCGGAATTGATAGGCAGTTTTCGGCAGCTGTTGCAGCTGTGCGGAGATGGTTGCAGAAGTGGTTTCTTCTGTTGCATCCAGCTCCCACAATTCCATGGGGTCACCGTCTGCATCGGTGACCGTCAGCAGTGTGCTGAAACGGGATTTCGTTGAAAATGCAGGTGCACAAAATAATAAATCTTCCATATGAAGCTCCTTTTTTGAAATCGGAGCGGCTGTGTTCTGTGCAGACGCACACAGCTGAATGGTATGGTCGTCTACCAGAACGGCACGACCGCTTTTTAAAAGACCTTTTGCTCGTTTCGGATAAGTGCTGCCGATGATCTGACCAGCAGCATCCTGTACCATTACGTTTTTTTGCATGGGTTTCTCCCCCTTGGTAACCATTATTTGATTTTGCCGTACCGTTTTTTTGTATGGGTGTCTGCCCCAACGGCTGATTTTAGTATAACAGCTTTGGATGAAGTTGTCAAGTGGGAGCAATCAATTTTTCCAGAAAAACAAATTTCCACAAAACAGCATGAAACATTCTGCTTTGTGGAAATTGTAATGTTATTTATTCTATGGTTGGCTGTGCTGCTGAAGCAGTTGCTTTTTCTCGGAAAATCCGTCCGAATACAAACCGCACCAATGGGCCAGCAAAGAACAGCTGCCAGCACAAAGCCATTGGGAAATTAAAGACGGTTGTTTGCAGCCACATACTGATGATTTGCTTTCCGGGGTGCTGGAACAAAACCGTAGCAGCTAGACTCATCAGCGGACACATCCATGCAACAGAAACCGCAGAAATGGCGAGAATCAGGTGAAATGGGCGTTCTGTTTTTACATCGACCATGCGAAATGCTGCCTTTTTCGCCAGATTTCCGACTAAGAAAAAGTCCAGAATAAAGGCAATCGGCATCATAATCGGCAATTCTCGGAATGCGGCCAGAAAAACAGCGTTGCTCATCCCGCCAGTATTCAGGGCGATGTTATAGCAAACCATCGCATAGACCATGACGAACACCATCAAAATGGTAAAAATAACTTCCTGGAATTTGTTTTTGGGCATAAAAAATTCTCCTTTCGATTTTAAAACAGCACGCATAGAAATTTGTGTTGTTCGTTATCATTCAGGAGAATGTTTCGTTTCCAATAAAACCAATTCTATTCTGTTTTTAAGTACATGACTATGATAGCAAAAAAACGGGCATTTGTCAAGAATCGACGTTCATTTTCGGCATTTTTTCGGAAAAGATGCTGTGAAATCTGTGCTTTTTCCAGACAAATTGCCCGTATTTCTTGCAGGGATTTATTTTACGATTTCATCGGAATCCAGTACAATGGTAAATGGTCCATCATTGCACAGCGAAACTTGCATATCTGCTCCGAAAACGCCATGTTCCACGACAGGAACGGTTTGCTTGCAGTAGGCAATCATGTATTCATACAGAGCCTCTGCGGTTTTGGGTGCTCCGGCAGCGATAAAGCTGGGGCGGTTGCCCTTTCGGCAGTCTGCATATAATGTGAATTGCGAAACCAGCAGCAATTGACCGCCAACGTCTTGCAGGGACAGGTTGATTTTATCGTTTTCATCGGAAAAAATCCGCAGCCGCATCATTTTATCCGCCATTTTTTCTACAATGGCTTCGGTGTCATTCTGACCAATTCCAACAAGTACCAGATAGCCTTTATTGATTGCTCCAACGACAGAGCCGGAAACGGTGACAGATGCCTGTGTCACTCTTTGAATTACCAATCGCATAGGGTTAATGCTCCTTTTTCTTCTGTTGTTTTTCTGCTTTCAGCAGGGCATGGGAAGCCGCAAAAGCAGCTGGTTCGCCCTCTTTCGCCAGAATCTCCAGTAGCTGCATGAGCTGCCGTTCTGTTTCTGGATGCAGGCATCCATTTTTTCGGGCAGTGGAGTTCTGGAAATATTCCAAGGGGGCTTGATCAGTGTACTGTTCGCCCTTGTAAATCTTGCTGGCAGCTAAGCGGTCGCAGAACATCTCTACCAGAAATCGGGCTGGCATTTTTACAGGCATGACTTTCTTTTCCACGGGGTTGTAGTCCGTCCAGTATTCAAAGTGATGGCGGTTTCTACCTTTGTGGTGCAGCCATGCGAGAGAATAACCGAGGATTTCTCGTTCTTTTTCGTTGGGGCTGCGGTTTCCCTGATAATATTTCACACCGGGAATAAATTCGGTCGGGCTGTATTTGGAAAGGTCATGGCGGAGTCCCTGCCAGAGAATCCCTGCTTTTTTGCAGTGGGCAATGACTTTATGCCGATGACGGGTAATCAATAAAAAGTGATGCCAGAGATTTCGCAACATACTGCAATCGCCTCCTGTTGTTTATTGTATCATATTTTTTGGAAGCTGTAAAGAGAGCACCTGCAAAGGCTTTTGGAAAATCTGGCTGTAATAGGATGACTTGGCTGAAATCGTTTTCATGAAATAAAAAGACTCGCAATCTGCGAGTCTTTTGTTCTGTTTAATAAACCATCATCATCAGGAGATCCCAGAACATATGCAGCCCAATCGGCAGCAGCAGACTTTTTGTTTTCACAAAAATCACGCTGAACAGAACGCTCAGCAGTAAAATGCTGATGAAGCCGAAGTGTGCAAAGTTTGAGAAAAACGTGCCGTCCATCATCCACTTTGGAAAATGAATCATCAGAAATAGAATGGCATTAATGCCAATGGCAATTTCTTTATGAGATTCAGAGTAAGTGAGATTCAGCAGCCAGCCTCGAAAAACAAGTTCTTCTGTTAGTCCGACAAACAGAACGACAATCACCGAGGAAAGCCCGAAGTCCGGCAGAATCTGCAAACCACCATGCAGCCGATACGCTCCGAAGAGCAGGTAAACTGCAAAGAACGGAAAGACCAGCAGCCATGGCAACTGATTGCGATTCCAGGAAAAGCATTCCTTTGGGGTGGCGTAAACATCGCCGGAGAACCGACAGAGCAGAATCGCTGCTGGAAGCGTCCAGATGAGATTCTTGAAAATGCCGTTTGCAACGAGGGAACAGAGCCAATCTGAAGAAATCTGTGCGGTTAGAAATGGAGCAATCCAAACATGATACACTGCCCAGACTGCATAGAAAAGCAGAAAATAGACAATCAGCGTGATTGCTTTTTGTTTTTTTGAATGGGTCATGGAATCACCGCTTTGTTTCTTCATTCTGCTGCTGTTTCAGCAAATCCCGAATTTCAGTCAGCAGGGCAATGTCTGGAGCAACCTTTTCCGGTTCTTCTTTCTTTTCTTCTTCTTTTTTCTTGAAGGTCAGATTTCGCATCGTGTTGACTGCCTTGACAATCAGGAACACACAGAATGCAGTAATCAGAAATGTGATGACAGCGGAGAGAAATGCACCAATGTTGATGTAAGGATGATTGCCCCACGGAATATGGAAACCGAGGTCTTGGAAGTTGATGCCGGCAATCACTGCCCCAACCAACGGCATCAGCACATTGTCTACCAGTGCATTGACAATTGCGGTGAACGCACTGCCGACAACAACGCCGACTGCCATATCCAGCACGTTGCCTTTGGAGATGAATTCTTTGAACTCTCCAAAAAAGCGAGTGATTGCGTTTGATTTCTTTTGTGGGTCTTTGGTTTCAGTAGCCATTTTCTTGTCCTTTCTATTCTGCTGTGTTGTGAAAAAGGGGAACAACTGCAAACAGAATCCTTGATTTTTTATGATTATACCATAAATCAACACAAATTGTCAAATTGCATACCAACAATCGGAGCGTTGCTTTTTTTGGAATTTTTTGTATTGTGCAAAAACTATCAGGGTTGACAAATAAAACTAATAGTGGTATACTAGAAAAGAGTAAAATCAGAAAAGGGGATTTCGGATGTTTTGTAAAAATTGCGGACATGAATTGCCGGAGGATGCAAAGTTTTGCATGAAGTGTGGAACACTTTTGAAATCAGAATCTTCCTCAGCAGAGACAGATGGGAAACTGATCGCATCGAATGCAGAGGGCAGTCAAACCGTCCATACCAGTGCCGTTGCGAACAGGGAGCGGCTTCTTTGGGTGATGGTTGTGATTTTGGTTGTTGTTGTGGGAATCCTTGCAATTGCATTGGGAACAACCAAAATGGGAAAACAAAACAATGTTGAACCAAATGATGAAGCCATTGCAGAAGTGCAGGATTCTCATGAAACTACAACCACAGATTTGACAACGACAGCAGCCACAACAACCATTACCACCACAAAGGCAACGACAAAAGCAACCACTGCTGCAATCACAACAACCAAACAGACAACGGCAACCACCGCAGAAAAGGTACAAACCTATAGCGTTACATTTGAAGCAGATGAATTGATTGCACAAGCTGGCTTGATGCTGAATGGTCATGTAGGAATTGCAGTTTTGAGCAATTTAACATGCACCAATGGAACTGCAACTGCTGAAACAAGTACGACCTATATTTATGATTCTCTGATTCGAGTGACTGTAACGGGTGCAACCGCTGGGGAAGTTAAGATTAGCGGAACGATTACAACCTATGGATTAGATACGTTGGACGGCCAGACCGTTTCTTATCCAGATTCTTCCGGTACATTTATCGTTAGCAAAACAGTTGGAGGCAATTCCGGCAATGCATCCAATGCAAATCAAAATGCAAATTCATCGAATAATGCTTCTCACGCTTCCAGTTCTGTCAGTGGAATGAAAGGGCAAATCAACTGCCATGGAGGAACGGTTGCAGGATTTACCACGGATTATGTAGTAAATAGCGGTGCGTGTGGAATCGTTCGGCAGAGCTTGGGCAATACTTGGCACGTAACCGCAAAAAATTCGTGTTACAATTACGGAATCACTTGGTATGAACTGTGGGATTCCGATGACGGAGATTATTACGGCTGGGTGGATGCCAATTACATTGATTTCTATTAAGCGTCAAAAATAAACCATACAACGGGAGCAGGTGCAATCATTTGCTCCTGTTTTGCGTGTTGGAAGTGATACGAGGGCTTTTTTGTAGGAATTGTAACTTGTGGGGTTGACAAATAGAACTAATAGTGTTATACTATAGAAAAAATAGATTCGAAAAGGGGATTGATCATGTTTTGTAAAAATTGTGGACGGGAATTGCCAGATGATGCAAAATTTTGCGTACAATGCGGAGCATCTATGAAACAAAAAGCAGAATCAACAGAAAAAACTAAAAAAACAGATACCTCTAATGTAGAAGGCAGTCAAGCAGTCAGTGCCAGTTCGATTGTGAAAAAGGAATGGTTTCCGTGGGCGATTGTTCTGCTTTTGGCAGTGCTTGTTGGAATTCTTGCAATTGCGTTGGGAACAACGAAAATGGGAAAACAAAATACCATAGAACCAAATGATAAAAACATTGCAGAAGTGCAGGACTCTCATGAAACGACGACCACAGATTTGACAACAACAGCGACAACCACCACCACAAAGGCAACTACAGTGACCACTACCGTGACAACGACTACGACCATTGCAACCACTGCCAAACCAGTGGTAACCACAACCGCAAAACCAAAGCCGTATGTCACTGCTTCTGCAAAGACATTTTTGCTCTCCGGATATGATGGCTCTAAGGTGCGGTTATATTTAGACGGCAATTTCTACAAAGCCTACATCAAAATAAACGGCATCAGTTATGATACCACTGTATTGCGAAGCGATTTCAGCGATTATGTGGAATTGCCGTTTAATCCGATTGCAAATCCAGAAACCACGCTTTCTGTCACACCGTATGATGATGCCGGAAATGCTGGAGATACAGTTACTTGTGCGATTCCAACCGATGCAGAAGGAACAATCAATACAGGTGGAATTTTAATTGATGGTCTCAATATAAGAGGACAAATCAACTGTCATGGCGGTGTTGTAGCTGGATATACGACCGATTATGTTGTAAATGGCGGTGCATGCGGAATGGTTCGGCAGAGCCTTGGAGATACTTGGCATATAACTGCAAAGAATTCGTGTTACAACTACGGAACGAATTGGTATGAACTATGGGATTCCGATGACGGGGATTATTACGGCTGGGTCGATGAGAATTACATTGATTTCTATTAAGTGTCAAAAATAAAACATACAGCGGGAGCAGATGAAACCATTTGCTCCCGTTTTTCTATAGGGAAGTTGCAGCTTGATTTCTATTTTCCAGCTGGATTTCCGCTTGACATTCTAAGGGTAAAATGTTATAATAATAGCAGTATGCCAACCTGTCTATTAAATGGTATTGCAGTATATTTTTTCGCTTTTGTGGAATACTGTTTGAAAAACAATCCACAGGAAAGGCGGAATGGATATGCAGACATCATGGACAGCATCCACTGCGGCAGAAACGCCTTCTGCCGAAGGCGAATCAGAACAGCAGTTGCAAGAAGCCGTTTTGATTGCAGAATCCGGCAGCATTCGCCCACAGAATGCAAAACATCTCATCCACTGTTTGACCATCATTGGACAGGTGGAAGGGCATTATATCCTGCCGGCTGAAAATAAAACAACCAAGTATGAACACATCATTCCCGCTTTGATTGCGATTGAACAGGATCGCAGCATTGAAGGACTGATGATTTTACTCAATACGGTTGGCGGTGACGTGGAAGCAGGGCTTGCCATTGCAGAAATGATTGCCGGAATGCAAACCCCGACCGTTTCTCTGGTGCTGGGCGGCGGTCATTCCATCGGAGTGCCGCTGGCAGTGAGTGCGAAGCGGTCTTTTATTGTGCCTTCGGCAACGATGACGATTCACCCAGTCCGAACAAATGGACTGGTTGTCGGCGTGCCGCAGACATTTGCTTATTTTAATCAGATTCAAAATCGAATTATCGAATTTATTACACGGTGCAGTCACATCCAAACGGAACGGCTGCTTTCTTTCATGCATCGTACAGATGCCCTTGCAACCGACATCGGTTCGATTCTGACCGGTGAAGAAGCAGTGGCAGAAGGGCTGATTGACCAGCTCGGCAGCTTACAGGATGCGATTTCCTGCCTGTATGAATTGATTGAAGCAGCACCGCTGCGTTATACGGATGCGTCTGTGCCGTCATCTACACTGGGAAAGGACGGTTGCAGTGGGACGAACGGCAAAATCAAAACCAAAGAAAAAAGCCACCCCCAAAAATAGCGATCATCAAAATACGCAGGGATTTAATGCAGCCGAAATCAAAGGGGCTGCCGATGCGGATACCAAAAAAGAAGAAAAACTCACCGAGAAGCAGAAAGCGGATTTGAAATTCAAATCCGTTCTGCTGATGGTGTCAGCGGCATTGGTATTGCTGCTGGTATTCATTCCGGGAAGTTCCGGCTGGAGATGGATGCACAATGGATTACTGGGACTGTTTGGTGTTTCGGTTCTGACATGGCCGATTGTATTGGTTTTGGCAGGGCTATTCTTACAGCGGCAGATTCAGGGGCAAAAGCCAAAGGAACACCGCCCGAAAGATGTCAGTACATATTTTTTGTATGGATTGGGCATTGCGGTTTTGGTCAGCAGTACGGTGCAGGTCTGGTTTGGGGAGACGCTCCGAACCAAGAACCCGATAGATGCTCTGATTGCATTTTATCACGCTGGACAGGATAATCCCTTGTTCAATGGCGGTGCAATCAGTGTGCTCGCCTATATCTTATCGGCTCTGCTGGGCAGTCCCGGCGATAAAATTTGTGTCTTGTTTGTCCTGTTTTTAGTTGTCATGTGGCTGATGGGCTGGGATATGCTGGACTTGAAAGATTGGTTCTGTCGGGCTGGCAGTTTTCTTCGAAATCTGCTGTTTCCGACGGAAGATGCCTTGCCGGATGAAGAAGATGTTCCAGATTTGGAAGAACCAAAAAGAATCGGCTTTTTCTCCAACTTATTCCATAAGGCAGAAGAACAGGAGCAGGAAGCGGAAGCAGTGCAAGCTTCAGAAGCACAAAATACACAGGAATTGGATGCTGGCGAAATCATCGCTGCAACCGATGGGTTAGCGGAAACACCGATACCACCGCAAGAACCGCCTTTACAAGAGCCGTTTCAGATGCAGTATGATGCTGCCGTTGAACCAACGCTTGATGTTGAACCTCCAGAGCCGGAAGAACCGATTTTTGAGCCAGAATCGGAACAGATGCCAAGACAGTTGGATTTGTTTCAGGAGCAGGGAATGGGAGCAATTGTTCCGGAAAATGCAATGCATCCAGAGCCGGAAGAGCCTGCTTATCAGATCCCAAGCCTTTCCCTGTTGAAGCGGAGTAACAACACGGGCAAAAGTCCGGAGATCCAACAGGAATTGGAACGCAATAAAAGAATGCTGGAGGAAACCCTGAAAGATTTCAATGTAGGTGTTTCCATGAAGGATGTTCAGCGTGGGCCATCTGTTACCAGATATGAAGTGCAGCCGAATGCTGGGGTAAAAGTTTCTAAAATTACAGGTTTATCGGATGATATTGCCTTGAATCTTTCTGCCCAGAGCATCCGAATTGAAGCCCCTGTTCCGGGGAAATCAGTCGTAGGGATTGAAGTCCCGAATCGGAAAAAAGATGTGGTGAAGCTGCGGGATATTCTCGAATCCGATGCATTCCAGAATGCAAAAAGCCAGCTGGCGTTTGCAGTCGGAAAGGACATCGCCGGAAATGCGATTATTGGCGACATTGCAAAAATGCCGCATTTGATTATCGCCGGTGCAACAGGCTCTGGTAAATCTGTCTGTACCAATTCCATCATCATGAGTATTCTGTTTCATGCGACACCGGAACAGGTGCGGTTGATTTTGATTGACCCGAAGATTGTAGAATTTCGGGTGTATGAGGACATTCCCCACTTGCTGATTCCGGTTGTCACTGACCCGAAAAAAGCAGCTGGTGCATTGAACTGGGCGGTACAGGAGATGGAACACCGTTACCAGACCTTTGCGGACAACGGGGTACGGGATTTGGCAGACTATAACAAGAAAATCCAGAGTCAGCCCGACGGGCAGACGCTGCCGCAAATTGTCATTGCGATTGATGAGTTGGCAGACTTGATGATGACTGCATCCAAAGAAGTGGAAGATGCCATCTGTCGGCTGGCACAAAAGGCAAGAGCTGCCGGAATGCACTTGATTATTGCAACGCAGCGACCAACCACCGATATTATTACGGGCTTGATTAAAGCGAATATTCCGAGCCGAATTGCCCTGTCTGTCATGTCGCAGGTGGACTCTCGAACGATTTTGGATACAGGCGGAGCAGAAAAACTGCTGGGGCACGGTGATATGCTGTATTTGCCGAATGGTATGCCGAAACCGATTCGTGTACAGGGCTGTTTTGTTTCCACAGAGGAAATTGAAAAAACAGTGGCATTCGTCAAGCAGCAAGCACAGGCGGCTTATGATGATTCTGCTTTGGTCGGTGTTGAACAGAATATTCCGGTTCTGAAGGGTGAAACGGCAAGTCCGGACGGAAATGCAGATCCTCGACTCGAAGAGGCGATTCAGGCAGTTGTAGAGTTGGGGCAGGCATCCACGTCTTCATTGCAGCGTTATTTGAATGTTGGCTATGCTCGTGCTGCCCGAATGATTGACGAACTGGAAAAGATGGGGATTGTCGGTGGATACAACGGGGCAAAACCTCGAAAAGTGCTGATGACCAAGCAGCAGTATGAAGAACGAAAAATGCGGAATCTGCCGTAAAAGAAACCAAGAGGAGGAACAGCCATTATGGCACAAGGCTTTTTGCCGGTTACGAAAAAGGAATTGCTGGAAACGGGCGTTTCCCAGCCGGATTTTGTCTATGTGGTCGGAGATGCATATGTAGACCACCCCAGTTTCGGGGCTGCAATCATCTCCCGTCTGCTGGAATCACAGGGCTATTCCGTGGCAATGCTGCCGCAGCCGGATTGGCGGAGCACCAAGGACATCATGCGGTTTGGAAAGCCCAAGCTGGCATTTTTGGTGACAGGCGGCAATATTGATTCCATGGTGGCACATTATACCGCTGCCAAGCGAAAACGCAGCCAAGATTCTTATTCCCCCGGCGGAAAAGCCGGACTTCGTCCAGACCGTGCCGTGATTACATATTGCCAGTGCATTCGCCGAGCATATCCGGATGTAGTGATTGCTATCGGCGGACTGGAGGCATCCTTGCGGCGGTTTGCACACTATGACTACTGGTCGGATACGGTCAGACCGTCTATTTTGGTGGAAAGCGGTGCAGATTTCCTGATGTATGGAATGGGGGAACACTCTATCACAGAGATGGCAGCTCGTCTGCGGGACGGTGAGCCGATTTCTGCCCTGACTGATATTCGAGGGACTTGTTACCTGACAGACCCTGTCAACACCCCATGGGGAGCGGTACAATGTCCAGACTTTGCACAGGTTGCCAGCGATAAAAAGGCATATGCCAAGGCAACCCGTCAGCAGTACGACCAGCAGGATGAGATCTATGGAAAGACGGTCATTCAACGGCATGGGAAACAGATGCTGGTGCAAAATCCACCAGCATTGTCGCTGACACAGGAAGAATTAGATGCCGTGTATCAGCTGCCATTCCAGCGAAAGCCGCACCCGATGTATGATGCACAAGGCGGTGTGCCGGGAATTGCAGAAGTACAGTTTTCTATCGCCCATAATCGAGGCTGTTTCGGATATTGTAATTTCTGTTCCATTGCCCTGCATCAGGGCAGACGTGTCACCTGTCGCAGTGAGGAATCCATTTTAAAAGAGGCAAAGCAGATTACAGAAATGCCCAACTTTAAGGGCTATATTCATGATGTTGGTGGACCTACGGCAAACTTCCGTGCTCCATCTTGTAAAAAGCAGCTGACAAAGGGACTTTGCAAGGGCAAGAAATGCCTTGCTCCGGAGATTTGTCCGGCAATTCACGCCGACCATTCTGAATATCTGCACATTCTCCGGCAGCTGCGAAAGTTGCCCAAGGTGAAGAAAGTCTTTATCCGTTCCGGCGTGCGTTTTGACTACGTTCTTGCAGATCCGGACAAGACCTTTCTCAATGAGCTTGCACGGTATCACGTAAGCGGACAGCTTCGCGTGGCACCGGAGCATGTTTCTGACCAGGTTCTGAAATACATGGGCAAGCCTTCCCATGAGGTTTACCAGAAGTTCCTGAAGGAATTTGACAAGGCTACCAAAAGCGCCGGGCTGCAGCAGTTTGCAGTTCCCTATTTTATGTCCTCTCATCCTGGCTGTACCATGAAGGAGGCGGTAAAGCTGGCAGAATATGTGCGGGATCTTGGATTTACCCCGGAACAGGTACAGGATTTTTATCCCACCCCGTCCACCTTGTCCACTTGCATGTATTACACCGGAATCCATCCCCTTACCGGGGAGAAGGTTTACGTGCCTAAGAACGCCCATGAGAAATCCATTCAGCGTGCCCTTATGCAGTATAAGAATCCTGCCAACCGGGAGCTGGTTCTGGAGGGATTGAAGATTGCAGGGCGCATGGACCTGGTAGGCTATGGAGAG
>OIXA01000846.1_pt1 | contig 41852 bp, 54 predicted proteins | sample 1587721 | NCBI WGS metagenome assembly OIXA01 (sample SAMEA3888900, study PRJEB22519) | human gut metagenome | biome: human gut; feature: human-associated habitat; material: faeces | place: Denmark | collected 2013
TGGTCGGGAAGAAGTATGTGTCCCGGATCAACCTGCGGATGCAGCTGCCGAAGGGTTCCTCGGTCGACTTCTGGGTGCAGTACGATTCCGATGGAGTCTGGCGGCACTGCGGGCACATTGAAGGCCGGGGGCTGCGGACGTTCCTGCTGCCGATCCGCCCGGCCAGATGTGACCATCTGAAGTTCCGGCTGACGGGGAAGGGCGAGATGAAGCTGTTCAGCCTGGCGCGGGTGCTGGAGGCTGGAAGCGATGCGTAAGACGGGAGGCACGATATGGGCAGTCTGACACTGGCATACCCGTCCATCGCGGGGAAGACGACGCAGGAGCAGCTGGAGAGCATGCGGCGGTATCTGTGCAGCGTGACGGAGCAGCTGAATCTGGCGGACTGGTCGGCGAAGGCGACGCTGACGGAGATCTCGCAGGCCATCGACGCGGACAGCCTCTCCGAGGCGGAGAAGAAAACGACGCTCTCCGGCTATGGAGCGCTGAAAGCGCTCATCATCAAGACGGCGGACTTCGCCGCGGCGAACTCGGAGACGTGGTCGACGAAGCTGTCCGGCAGCTATGTGGCCATCTCGGACTTCGGCAAGTATCTGGAGAAGACGCAGCTGACGATCGAGGGCAATTCCGTCGGCATCAAACAGCTGTATGACTACACAGCGGGCGTCAACAACCAGTTTTCCGTCAATTCGCAGCAGTACATCAAGACGGGGCTGCTGTACTACAAGAACGCTGCGCCGGTGTACGGCGTGGGCGTGGGGAACATCGAGACGACGGTGACGGACGGCGGCGAACGGGTCATCGACCAGACGAAGAACGAGCTGGTGACGGTGACGCCGGACCGGGTGAGCTTCTGGCAGGACGGGCAGGAGGTCGCGTATTTAAGCGACAAGAAGCTGCATTTCCCATCCGGGACGCTGGAGGCGGCGGGGGCGGTGCTGTCGGGGAAGATCACGGCGGCGGCCAACTCGACCTTCGGGCCGTGGACGATCTCGGAAAGCAGCATTTACCGCACGGCCAATGAATTTGGGGGCAGCGCAAGCATGTACTTCGGCACGAGCGGGCTTTCCATCAAGGACAAATTCAAGGTCGACGCGAACGGCAAGCTGACGTGCACGGGGGCTGAGATCGGCGGAACGATCAACGCGACGGATCTGAAGCTCGACGGTACGAGCATCCAGACGAAGCTCAAGCAGATCATGGATGAGATCAACATCATCAGCAACGGTCTTGAGATCGCGGGTACGAACTTCTCGAACGGCACGATCGGAGGAGCGGAGGGAAGTCTGCAGTTTACGTCCTCCAGCTCGGCAGCCTATGCGGTCGACCTGTCGGGCCCGGCGGTGCGTGTGCGGTCGACGAGCGGTGATGTGTATCTGCAGAACGCGGCGGGGACGGCCAGCATGCAGATAAAATCGGACGGGAGCATCCGGTTTACCGCCTCCGGCGGCGTAAGCGGAATTACGCCGGTGTTCGGATAAGGGGGGCTGGCTGAATGGCAACGCTGTCCGGCGCATCGGGTACGCCGACAAGTATCACGCTGACGGTATCCGGTATGTCGTCAACGACGAAGTACAAACGGAAATATGAATATATCCTTGCGGGACAGGTCATGGCGACGGTGACGGACTCGACTGCGGGCACGACAACGGCCCATCGGGTCATTACTGGTCTGACACCGGACACGCTGTATATCTGCCGCGTGCGGATCTACAACAGCAGCACTGGGGCGCTTGTTGCCGAGACAAACTCCATCAGCGTGCGGACGCTGGCACAGTCTGCGGGCACGACGACGGTCAGTATCCTCAACTACCTGGATAATTTGACGCAGCTGACGAGCGGGTCTTTCAAAGGCGGCATCGGGGATACGTTTTATATCTCGGCGTCCGGAACGCAATACCGGACGTACTCGCAGCAGTATAATTTCCTGTACTTCCGGCTCTCGTCGCAGAACTACAACACGGAGCATGGAGCGAGCTACCCGATCCCCATCCAGGAAGGGCAGACCGTCAAGGTCTACTACCAGAGCAAGATCACAACGATTCCGATCTACAACTACCTGGACGGGCAGCACACGCTGTCAGACGGGTCCGTCTCCGGAACGATCGGCAATTCGTTCTTCCTGTCCATGTCCGGCACGCAGTACCAGACGTATTCGCAGGAGTATGAATTCCAGTATTTCAGGCTCGCGTCGGAAGGGTATGCGACAAATCACGCGGCGACGGAGACGATCCCCATTACGAGCGGGCAGGCCGTGCGCGTGTACTACAAGACGAAGATCACGGCAGTCGCGCCGGTTATCAGCGGGGTCACGCTGACGAAGAACACGGCGACGGTCACGTGGGACAAAAACGGCGGCGGGTACGGAAGCTGGACGCTTTACTGGGGAAAGACGAGCTATACGGCCATCGGATCGCAGTCGATCGGCAGCTCGCCGGTGACGGTCTCGGGGCTGGACCCTGGCACGACGTATTATTTCTGGATCGTCAACAAGGCCGGGACGGACTCGAAGACATCCAATACCGTATCCGGCAAGACGAAGGCACAGATCGCGGCCTTCGCGTGGACGAGCGACGATGCGGCGTATATCGCGGCAGGGAAGGCCGTGACATACCTGACGGCGGCGAGCTGGAACCGGCTGACGGCGAAGATCAACGAGGTCCGGGCCGCCAGAGGCTACGGGAGCATTTCCTTCACGCCGGCCTACGCCGGGCAGACGATCACGGCGGCCATCTACAACGAGGCGGCAAACGCCATCGGGGATCTGACAGGCGCTGGAAGCGTCAGCACGGTATCGGCAGGGACGAAGCTGGAAGCGACGTACTTTGCAAACAGCTATTCTGCGCTCAAGGAAGCGCTCAACCGGGCAATCAGCAGTTATAACGGATAGGAGGAGCTATGAATATCACAAAAGCAGTGGTGCAGCTGCGGGGGCGGCTGATCGAGGCCATCAACGAGGCGGGGCTGCCGCCGGTCATCGTGGGCTTTGTGCTGGACGGGATCCAGAACGAAGTGGCGAGGCTCACGGCGGAAGACCTGCGGAAGGAGGAAGCGGACAATGCAGACAGAGCAGATGCAGACGACCATGCAGAATGACACGGCGAGCGGGCTGACGGCGCGAAAGGCCATCGGCGAAGAGCAGGCCAGAAAGGCCATGGACACGCTGCAGAAATACCGGCAGGGCAAGAGTGCGCTGGAGGCGCGGGTCATTGCTTCGGAGGACTGGTGGCGCATGCGCAGCTGGCAGCGGATCCAGAAGGGGAACCCGGAGGACGACAAGTGGACGTCGGCGTGGCTCTTCAACGTCATCATGGGCAAGCATGCGGACGCGATCGCGGCCTATCCGGCTCCGGCCATCCGCCCGCGGGAACCGGACGACCGGGAGGAGGCGGCGAAGCTTTCCTCGGTGCTGCCGGTCATTCTGGAACAGAACGACTTCGAAGAGGTCTATTCGGACAGCCAGTGGACGAAGCTCAAGCAGGGCACGCTCATCTGGCACGTGAAGTGGGATTCTTCGAAGCTGAACGGCCTCGGGGATATCTCGGTGCAGCCGGTAGATATTCTGTCTTTCTTCTGGGAGCCTGGCGTGCGGGATCTGCAGAAGTCGAAGAACATCTTCCTGACGGAGATGGTGGACAACGATCTGCTGGTCGAGAAGTACCCGGAGCTGCGGGGAAAGCTCAACTCCAATCCGCAGATCCAGCAGAAGTACAACACGGACGACGTCATCAATTTTGACAACAAGTCGATGGTGGTGGACTGGTATTACAAGAAATATCAAAACGGCCGGCAGGTGCTGCACTTCGCGAAGCTGGTGGGCGATACGGTCTTGCAGTCGACGGAGAACGATACGGAACAGAAATATGACACGCTGACGCTGCCGGACGGGAGCATTGTGCAGCAGCCGGCCGGGCGGCCCATGGCAGAGACGGGGTTGTATGACGACGGGGAATACCCGTTTGTGGTTGACGCGCTGTTCCCGGTGGAGGGCAGCATTGCCGGGTATGGGTATATCGACATCGGCAAGTCGACGCAGGAGCAGATCGACCGGATGAATCAGGCGATCGTAAAGAACGCGATCATGGCGACGACGCCTCGGTGGTTCAAACGGTCGGACGGGTCGGTCAACGAGCAGGAGTTCGCGGACTGGACGAAGCCGTTTGTACATGTGGACGGGAATCTGGGGCAGGACAGTCTGGTTCCGATCCAGGTGAACATGATCAGCAGCAATTACATTGCGATCTTGCGGGACAAAATTGAAGAGCTCAAGTGGACGACGGGAAACACGGATGTCAACAACGGCGCGACAAACTCGGGCGTGACGGCAGCCTCGGCCATTGCGGCCTTGCAGGAGGCATCCGGCAGGAGCAGCAAGGATTCCACGAAGTCGGCTTACCGGGCCTACGCGCGGATGATCCGGATGGTCATTGAGCGGATCCGGCAGTTCTATGATCTGCCGCGGCAGTTCCGGATCATCGGGCAGCGCGGGGCAGAGCAGTTCGTACAGTACAGCAATCAGGGGCTGCAGCCACAGACGCTCTACGGCGCGAACGGACAGCCGGACGGGCTGCGGAAGCCGGTCTTCGACATTGAGGTCTCGGCGCAGAAGGCGAGCGAGTACACGTCCATGGCGCAGAACGAGCTGGCGCTGCAGTTCTTCCAGCTGGGGTTCTTCAACCCACAGATGGTGGACCAGACGCTTGCAACGCTGGACATGATGGACTTTGACGGGAAAGACTCAATCATCCAGAAGGTCCAGGAGAACGCGGACCTGCAGCAGCGGCTGGTCGAGTGGCAGCAGCTGGCGCTGGCGTTGGCAGACCGGTACGATCCGGTCATGGGTGAGGGGCTGGCGCAGCAGATCCTGCAGGAGGGCGGGCAGGCAGTCCCGCAGGCGAGCGCCGCGGCAGCAAAGAAGCCGGAGATCAACACCGGCGAGACGCAGGAGCCGAAGATCGTGGAGAATGCGCGCAAAAAGTCGGAAGAAAGCACGCAGCCGGGATAAGAACCGACGATTGCGGCGGCCCGTTCTGGCGGGATTATTTCTGGCTGGCGTGGGGTGAAGTTAGGAAAAGTTTGTGCTACGATGATTTTAGAATAAACGCCAGAAAGGAATTTACAGCATGGAAGGCGAATTCACGGGCGTAAGCGTTCAGACGAACGCAGCTGACGCCGCCGGTCAGCAGAGCGGGCAGGAGGCAGCCGCACAGGCGCAGGTGCAGCAGCAGCCGGTCAACGTCCCCGACGCTCAAGGACAGAATACACAGCAGGAAGAAACGTTTGACAGTCTGATCCGGGGCCGCTACAAGCAGGACTTTGATTCTGCGGTGCAGAAGGTCGTAAAGCAGCGCGTGCGCGGGCTGAACCAGTACAAGGGGCAGGCCGAGGCGATGGCGCCGATCATTGACCAGCTGGGCGCGCTCTATGGGATCGACACGTCGGACCCGAGGAAGACGGACTTCGCGGCACTGGCACAGCGCTTTTCCGCTGACGAGCGGCTTTATAGCGCAGAGGCCATGGAAAAGGGCATGTCGGCGGACGCCCTCAAGAAGGAGTACGCCGGCAGGGCCGAGAATACGGCCATGCGGCGGCAGCTGCAGGAGTACCAGATGCGAGAAGCCTTTGCCGGGATCCAGGCAGACTTTGCCCGGGATGTGACGGCGCGGTACGGCGCGGACTTTGAGACCGAGATGCAGAACCCGGATTTTGCACGGCTCATGGGCGCGGGCGTGCCGCCGAAGACGGCATATGAGGTCATCCACCAGCAGGAGATCGCACAGGCACAGGCGCAGCTGGTGGCGAACCAGGCGCGGGAGAACGTCATGCGGACCATCCAGGCGCAGGGCGCAAGGCCGCAGGAGATCGGCTCCGGCGCTGCGGGCGGAGAGAACGTCCCGATGAAAACACACTGGTCACGCGCGGAGGTGGAGGACATGCGCCGCCGCGCGGCAAGAGGGGAACGAGTGATCCCCTGAGAAAGGAGATAAGAAACCATGTTTAAATCCAAAGTCGGATTTCAGTTTTTTGCTGACGCCGGTACGCTCGTCAACGCGACCGGCAACTACGTAAACGCAGGCACCGGTCAGACGACCGCATTCAGCGGCAACGACACGCTGGCGCTGACCATGAAGACGTTCTACGACACGCAGCTGCTTGAAAACGCCAGACCGAACCTCGTGCATGCGCAGCTGGCAGGCCGTCAGCCGCTGCCGCGCAACCACGGCAAGACCGTCGAGTGGCGCAAGTGGAACACGCTGCCGGATGCGGAGGAGCTGACCGAAGGCGTCATCCCGACCGGCCAGAAGATGGGACAGACCAGCATGACCGGCGCACTCAAGCAGATCGGCCTGTACGTGACGGTTTCCGATCAGCTCGAGCTGCATGCGCTGGATAACGTCATCCTGGGTGCGACCGAAGAACTCGGCGCTTCCGCCGGCACGTCCATCGATAAGCGCGTGCGTGACGCGGTCGTGGCAGGCTCGAACGTGCAGTACTGCGACAAGGTCGCAGAGGGCGGCGCGCATACGGCAGTCACCAGCCGCGCAGGCCTCGACCTGACGGCGAAGCTGACGCCGGACGAGGTCAACAAGGCCGTGACGACGCTGAAGAAGATGAAGGCTCCGAAGATCGACGGAAAGTACGTCGCCATCATCCACCCGTCGGTCGCATACGACCTGCGATCCTCGAAAGCATGGGTCGAGGCACACAAGTACGCAGACGTCACGCCGCTGTTCTCGGGTGAGATCGGCGAGCTGCACGGCGTCCGGTTTGTCGAGACGACGGAGGCGAAGATCTTCAACAACTCGACCTGCCCGGTCAAGACTGCAGCGTCTAGCGGAGGAACGACGGTCTACTACAGCGTGTACGCGACGCTGTTCCTCGGCAAGGACGCATACAAGATGATCGACCCGGAGGGCGGCAATCTTGAGATGATCATTAAGAACAAGGGACAGATCGGCGGCCCGCTGGATCAGTTTTCTACCGTCGGCTACAAGGCCGAGATGGCGGCAAAGCTGCTGTATGAGGACCGAATGGTCCGCGTGGAGAGCTGCGGCACATACTCCGGCACGGACGAGGCAAACTGAGAAAGGAGCACATACAATGGCAACTGAGAAGACCGCTGCGGCGGCTGTACAGGCAAACCCGGAAGACGTGTGGGACGTCATGAAGACGATCTACCTGCCCCGCGGGCAGGGAAATGAGGAGCAGAGCCGCTTCGTGGCGGTGAACGGCCGGACGTTTCAGGTGCCGAAGGGCAAGGACGTGCAGGTTCCGCTGCCGGTGTATGAAGTCCTGATGAACGCGCGGATGGCGGAGGAGGAAGCTTTCCGCCGCGCGCAGGCGGACAACTGACAAGTGAATGCCCATGACGGCATGAAGCAGAGGAAGGGGCAGAAATGCCCCTTCTTTTGGTAAGGAGGAAAAATGAAAATTCGGGAAGCGATCGAGACGGTCGACCGGTTACTGTCGAACCAGTACGAGACGCCGGATAAGGTCCGGTGGCTGTCGGAGCTGGACGGAATCGTGTATCGGGATATCATCTGTACGCACGAGCACGAGAAGGAACCGGAGCCGTTCACGGGCTATGGGGAGGACGTGGACTTAGAGACCCAGCTTCTGATCCCGTGGCCGTATGATGAGATCTACCGCTGGTATCTGGGGATGAAGATCTGCGACGCCAACGGGGAGACGACGAAGTATGCAAACGAGGCGGCGAAATACAACAGCTACTATCAGGGATATTTCAATGCCTACAACCAGGCGTACATGCCGAAGCAGTACGCGACACATTTCAAGCTTTAAGGCGGTGAGACTATGAGCGTATATCGAGTAGAGTCGGGCGGCAGGGCCCCGGCTGGGCTTTCGACCGGCGACGAGGTCGTGACCGGCGGCGGCACGTACCGCATCACGGGCGTGAACGCGGACGGCAGCTACCAGTCGCAGCTGGTGAACAAGAACCAGACGACGAGGAACTACGGCGGCAGCTATCAGACCAGGAACAGCCCTTACACCATGTCCGGCGTGTCGGACTACACGAGAAGTAAGCTGAACGGGCTGGAGAGCGGGTACACGCCGTCGGGCAGCGTGCAGGCAGCGCAGGCGTATCTGGAGCAGGTCAAGGCCAGCAAGCCGGGCGCGTATCAATCGCGCTGGGACGATGAGCTGACGAGCCTGTATGACCAGATCCGGAACCGGAAGAAATTCAGCTATGATATGGGGACGGATCCTCTGTACCAGCAGTACAGGGAGCAATACCAGCGGCTCGGGCGGCTGGCCATGCAGGACACGATGGGACAGGCGGCGGCACTCACGGGCGGCTACGGATCGACCTACGGTGAGCAGGTGGGCCAGCAGGCGTACAATGCGTATCTGCAGAACCTCAACGACATCGTGCCGCAGCTGCAGCAGCAGGCATACCAGCGGTATCAGGATGAGGGGACGGACCTTTATAACCAGTACAGCCTCGTGAAGGGCCGGGAAGATACGGACTACGGCCGGTACCGGGATACGGTCAGCGATTATTATTCGGATCTTTCGGATGCGCGGAGCGCGTACAACTCGGAACGGTCGCTGGACCAGAGCCAGTGGGCGACGATGCTCGACTACTGGGCGCAGAAGGCCAACAACGAGAACGCCGCCTACCTGCAGGCGCTGGCGGCGGAGCAGGCCGCGGCGAAGAAATCCGGCGGCGGAGGCGGCGGTGGGAGAAGCAGTTCATCTTCCAAGCTGAGCGACAAGAAGAACAACACGCTTGCAAAAGCGGCGCAGGCGTACCGGGCGAAGAACCCGAATGTATATCTGGACAGCCGGACGCTGGATAACTACCTCAACAGCAAGGGCTACAATGCGCTGGAGGCCAATACGTTCAAGGCATATCTGGAATACTACGGCGCGACATATCTGCGGCAGCGGTAACGGAGGGCAGCATGGGACGAATCACTCTTACAGAGGAACAAAAGCGGATTGCAGAGAGCATCCGCAGCGGACAGGGAGCCGGCACGCAGCAGGCTCCCTCCGCCTATCGCGGCGGGAGAATCACGCTGAACCAGAAGCAGATCCAGATCGCGAGCAAGTACGGCCTGCCGAACCCGGACTACGGGAAGAACGCGCAGAGCACGCAGACGACCGTAGACGATCCGCTGCATAAGCAGTATGCAGCGTTTATGGCATACCAGAACGCCGTGCGGGAGGCGGAGCTTGCGCAGATCGAGCCGGGGGCCGCGCTGAAGGGCCGGGCGAGCGGGGAGAAGAAGACGGAGAATGCGGGGACGGCTATCAGCGGGAAGGTCTCGCAGCAGGAATACAGCCGGTCGTCTGGCATGCAGAAGCAGTACGGAACGTACCAGAATTATCTGCGCGGCGTGGAGGCGGCGCAGGGGCTGAAGCTTGGGACGCTGGCGCTGCAGGGACAGAGCGCACTGCTGGCCGGCCGGTTTGCGCCAGCCACGCAGCAGGTGCGGGGGGACGTGGATGCGTTCCACGCGGAAAGCCAGCAGAAGGGAAGATTCGGGTTCGGGACAGGAAAAGAGCTGGAAGAGGGGCAGCGCGGGCGCGGGAAGGTATCCGAACAGGAGTTCAACCGGTCCGAGGCTATGGTGGCGCAGTACGGCTCGTATAGCAATTATCTGCGGGGTGTCTATGCTGGATATGACGAGGCTGCAGCTGCGGGAACAAAGCGGCGCGCAGAGGCTGCGCTTGCAGAAGGGAAGGTCTCGGAGGCGGAATTCAGCAGGGCTCCGGCTATGGTAGAGCAGTACGGCACGTACAGGAACTACCTGAACGGTGTGCGGAAATCTGACGATGAGATCACCAGGGAGCGGGCAGCAAAGCGGATCGAGAGTCTCGGGATCTCCGATACACTCGAGCAGTATTATAACGCTGAGGGCGAAGAGCAGGCACAGCTGCGCCAGCAACTGGCGGATAAGGGCGTCACGGGTACGGAACTGAACGAGTGGCGGAACACGGTGTTCAACCAGGCGGGACAGTTCATCGGCGATCTGGCGGCTGGGTTCTTCCAGGGCGGCTTGCTGCAGAATATGTCCGGCATGGAAGGTGCGATGGCCGGGCTGGAAAACGCGGCGAATGGGACCGTCGCCTGGGCACTGGATGATCTGTCGAATCCGCTGCCGAGCGGAAAGCTGAAAACGGGGATCAAGAGCTTTGCAAACCAGCTCGCAAATGCTGACTCCCGGCACGAGGAAAACGCGAGGCAGCTGCAGGAGCAGAATGCACAGGTCATGCAGCAACTGACACAGGGACATTCCCAGGCCGCAAAGTGGATCATCGAGCAGATGCCGAGTGCGGGCAATATGCTGCTGAATGTCGGAACAGCCGGCATGGCTGGCGTTCCGAACCTTGCGGCGCTGGGCACGACGGCGGGCGGCAACGCATACATAGAGGCCAAGAACGACGGGGCAACAAACGAGCAGGCGCTGGCCTACGGTATCGTAAACGGGTCGCTGGAAGTGCTGTCCGAAAAACTGTTCGGCGGCAACCCACTTTATGATACCGACGCGGGACTTGTCAACCAGCTGGTGGCGAAGCTGACGGACAACAAGACCATTATGCGGATCCTAAACAGCAAGGGCTTCGACCTGCTGTCGGAAGGTCTGGAAGAAGTCGTAACGGAGATCACGGAGCCGTGGGCGCAGGCGCTTATCTACGCGGGCAAGGACGCGGAGTTTGCAACGTGGGAAAGCGTGGCGAATGCGTTCGCGGGCGGCGTCTTTTTGTCGGTCGTCGGCAACCTGGCCGATCTTCCCGTCAGTATGCGCAACCGGGAAATGCAGAGCGTGATCAATGACGTCACGGAGCGGGTGCTTTATCAGGCAGAGCAGGTGGCGGACGCGGGCGTACAGCAGGCCGTGGCCGATGTGCGCGAGAAGATGGAATACGGCGAGGACGTCACGGCCGAAGATCTCGGGAACGTCTTGAACGCCATGTCGGAGGCGGACGCAGAGGTCGACGCGGAGACCGTGGAGGCAGAGACTGCACAGGCACAGGAGCAGGCGCAGGCCGAGGCGCAGGAACGGGCGTTCCAGCGGTTCCGGGAGGCAACCGAAGAGGGGGAACGGAATCAGGCGGTATTCCGAGAGGCAACGCAGGGCCGATATGAGACCGGCAACGCGGATCCGTATGCGGAACGCGGAACGCAGTTTGACGTCAGCGACGAGCGCAGTGCGGTCTACGCAGCAGAGGAAGCCGGGGAGATCAGCCACGCGGAGGCGGAAGCGGCGCTGAACACGCTGGACAGCGACGAGGCTGTGAACCGGGTGGAGGCCGCGCATGTAGAGGCCGAGAAGACGAGACAGGACGCACGGGACAAGAAGGATGCCGCGACGGCGGTCGAGCGGCTGCGGACACAGCAGGAGCAGGCAGACGCGGAGCTGCGCCGGGCGGAGGCAAAGAGTGACCGGGCGGCGCTGGCAAAGGCAGCTGTGCAATACGGCCTGCCGAAGACACTCGGGAATGCGCTGCCGGAGCATTATGCGGAATACAGGAATAAGAATCTGGGGCCGCTGAGCGCGGCGGAGTACGCCGACGCGGTGCATGCGGCGTATCAGGCGGGCAGGGATGGCCTGAACCTAAACGCGGCGCAGAAGGCCGCGCAGAGCGTTCAGCGGGAAGTAGCAGCACAGGCGTGGAACGCCGGAAAGGGGAACAATGGAACAGCAAAGCAAAATGCTCCTGATGACAGCAGCAAACGGGATGCGAGTATGGATACCGGAAGATCGGGTGGAGCAGTGGCAGAAAGCGCAGGCCAGACAGCAAAGGGACAAAGCGAGCGGATCCGCCTCGCGGAAAGAATTGAGCTCGAAAATCGCGTCCGCGCTGCGAAGCAGCCGTACTTGAGCGGGCAGAATATCGGCGTCGAGAAGGGAGCGGCGGAGAAGAGCCTGCAGGAGGTCCCGAAGAAATTCTGGACAAAATCGATCGACCAGGCAGACGCGGAGCTGCGGAAGGCGGGATACGAGGATATCCATTTCTTCATCGGGAAGATCGGCGTCGTCAACCAGAAGGCGCAGGTGGTACGGTATGCGAACGGTATGCGGACGGGCAGTAGCGTCTGGGTGTGCGCAAATGACAAGGCGTTTACCGTCGAGCAGATCGCGCGGCACGAGGCGTTCCACAAGATGGCGGAGGATGTACCGGGCGTTCTGGAAGCTGTCCGCGCACAGATCGCATCGGAGCTGGGCGATGAGGGCTTGCAGGCGCTGGCGCTTCGATATGCGGAAGCGTATGAGGGGTGCTATGGCGAGGACGAGATCGACCGGTATATTGGAGAGATCTGCGCAGACGCCTATGCAGGGATAGAGCGTTTCGGCGAGGAGAGCAAACAGGCGGCAGATGCCGTATGGCAGACCCGGCAGGCTGAAAAAAGCGCAGAAAAACCGGCCAGCCCAAGAGGACCGCCGGAGGATTACAGCATTGAGACGCTGCCGGATGGGAAGCAATACGTCAAGGCAGATCGACAAGTAATCTTTGGAGACGATGCCGATTCGTGGAGCGTCCAACTGGAAGACTACATAAACGGGAAAATCCGCCGAGGGCAAGACGTCAGCCTGATCGGAACAGATGGACAGACCTTGCTTCTCACGGCGACTTCTGCGGGGAAATTGAGTAGCCAGTACACAAGCGATGGGCGGACAATGAGCAAAGGTGCATTTGAAAAGAAAACAAATGCTGCTGCGCACATAGATGAGCTGGCGACGCTGTCCAAAAGAAAAGGTGGGATTAAAGCTGACGCGGGGAACCGGCACGGGGGAATGGCGTCGGAGGGCTGGGAGTACAGAAAGGCGTATTTTGAAGACTTCGACGGGAAATACTACGAGGTAACGATATCGGCAGCACGCAGCGAAAACGGAACCATGATTTACAATATTGGACAAATGAAAGAAGAAGCCAGCCCCAAAGTAAAGGGCTCTAGTGCTGAAAACAGCAACGGCCCGCGGGGGTTCGCTTCTTCCAGTACCAATATACGCGAAGATGGCGGGAAAGTCAATACCGATTTTTCCATAGAGGCGCAGGCGGAGACGGATAATGCGACGGCGGAGCAGGAGACAGAAACCAGAAACCTCACGATGGACACGATCCCGAAGAAGGCGCAGAACTATCTGAACGGTGCGGCGAGAAATCTGGCGGCAGCGCTGCAGCGGCAAACGAGGCTTCCATTTGCAGACCATAGTGCAGAGATCCGGGACAGCCTAAAGCCCCTGATGAACGAATATCTGCAGACAGGAGATATCCAGCCGACGACCATCGACAAGAGCTTTAACGAAGCGTACGCCAAGGGCGTGGAGCTGGAAAAGGAGCTCTACGAGAAGACAAAGACGCTCGCGCAGGAGCTGCGGCAGACGCCAATCACGCTGAACGAGAAGGAACGGGCGGCACTCAGAGGCTATGACGTATTCAAGAAAACCACAAAGGGCCGACTGTATGTGGTGAACGAGGGCGGAAGATCGGTCAATGCAGTCTATCAGGAGATGAGCCGGGTAATGCCGGAGGTTTTCCCACGCGGGGCGAAAGGAACCGAAGAGCAGATCCTGACGCTGCTGGCTGGCTCACACAGGCTGGATCTTGCGAAAAGCAATGCGGAGGGCGCTGCCGGAAGGTATGCCGAAGAGTACAAGCAGACGGCAAAGCAGGACTATGAAAACGGCGTAAGAGATATGATGGGAGACCTGCGTGTTGCAAGGAGGTACGCGGAAGCGCAGGCAAGACGGATGGAGCCGTTCGTGGCACCGAAGAGCTATGACGAAGTGCAGGAGCTGTACAGCCAGCAGAACGAACAAAGACGCGCCTATGAGCGGGTAGACCGGCAGTATCTGTTGACGGCGGAGGACCGGAAGGTCGTGAACCGGCTGCTGCGCGGCGACATTACGCCGGAGAAGGTCACAGGGATGGAAAACGCCGAGGGGATCCTTGCGGTCTATGAGGCGAAGGCCGATTACGACCTGACGACGCTCAAGATACAGGAATGGAGGAAGAGCGTCAAGGCGGAGCGGATGGAGACGGCGAGGAAAACGCTCGGGAACATCAGCGAGGCGAAAGATAAGAAGGCCGGGATCTGGTATAAGCGCGAGACACAGGAGCGCAATGCGCGCGACATCTTCAAGGCGGACACAGCGGAGAGGATCATTGACCATTATTTCCGCCCCGTCCACCATGCGGCGGCAGAGGAAACGCGGCTCAAAAACCGGATGAAGGGCCAGATTGAGGCGCTGGGGCTGAAACGACACGCCGTGAGAGGCGACCGGGTCAGCGAGAGCGCGGCGGTGCAGATCCTTGGAGAGGCGCAGGACAATATCCGTGTGCTGGAGGCAAGCCGCGGGCGGCTCAAGGCAAGGGAAGGACGGACGCTGCAGGAATGGGATGCGGTCGTGCAGGAACTCTGGAAAACGAGCCCGCATCTTGACAAGACGCGGATCGAGAATGCGGTGCAGGAATTCCGGGGCATCTATGACGAGCTCTTCCAGATGATGAATGAAGTGCGTGTGAGAAACGGGTATGCACCCATCAATTACCGGAGCGGATATTTCCCACATTTTCAGGTCGGCGCGTCGGATGGCATTCTGAATCTGATGGGCGCGGCCATGGGCATTGACGCCGGCATCGAGGTATTGCCGACGGACGTCAAGGGCATCATCCAGTGGATCCTGCAGCAGAAGAAAAATGGGAAGCAGGAGCAGGGCTCCGACGCGCTACCGACGACGATCAACGGCAGGACCGGCGGCTTCAAGCCGGGCATTACATGGTTCGGAAACTCTCTGGAGCGCACCGGGTTCCAGACGGCCTATGACGCGGTCAAGGGCTTTGACAAGTACATCGAGGGCGCGGCGAAGGTCATCTTCTACACGGATTCCATTCAGAACCTGCGTGCTCTTGCGACGGAGACACGATATCTGACCGGCGACGACGGGCTGCGGGAGCGGATCGACGCTGTCAGAGCGGACGAAAGCCTGAATGAAGCGCAGAAGGATGTGTCTGTCGAAGATATCCAGAAAAACGGGCGGTATTCGCTTTCCCGTTGGGCGGCCAATCTGGACGAGTACACCAATTTGCTTGCGGGAAAGAAGAGCGAGCTCGACCGGCCAATCGAGCAGATGACGAGCCGGGACATGTACAGGCTGCTGAACAAGTGGCAGGGGCGCGTAGCGGCAAACATGGTGGCGGTCAACCCGGCATCGTGGCTGACGAACTTCGGCGTCATCCAGCAGGCGGCCGCGCAGCTGAATGAGGACAGTCTCATGAAGGCCAGGGCACAGGCAGCTGCAAACACGTTCAGGAATGACGGGTTTGAAGAACGCAGCGATTTTTTGACATCTAGGCGCGGAAGCAGTATGCTCGTGAACGGCTGGGTGGACAATGCGAGCGCTGCGCTCTCGAAGCCGATGGAGGTCATCGATATGTATTCGGCCAACGTCATTGTGCGCGCACGGTATATGGACAATCTGCGCAGGGGCATGAGCGAGGAATTCGCCATGCAGGAGGCCGACGAGTTTGCCGCAGGCGTCATGGCGGACCGCAGCAAGGGCGCACAGCCGACGCTGTTTGAATCCAGAAACCCGCTGACGAAAATGTTCACGCAGTTCCAACTGGAAGTCAACAATACGTTTTCTTATCTGTTCAAGGATCTCCCGAGAGAACAGAGAAAGAGAGGCGTGGCAGCGGTGGCGTTCACGATGTTCATGTATCTGCTTCGCAACTGGTTCTTCAATGAAGGGTATGAAAAGATGATCGGCAGGCGGCCGATGTTCGATCCCTTCAATATGATCACAGAGACGGTCGGGAACTATACCGGATACACGGTCAACAATATGTGGGATGCCATCGACGGGACAGAGGACGGAATCGTCACAAAGAAGGAAGCGAAGGGCGCAGGCGCGGCGACGTGGGACACGATGGTCCGCATTGGGCAGGAGATCCCGGGAATCGGAGGCCTGCTCGGCGGCGGGCGTCTGCCGTTTGCGAGCACGATGCCGGATGTGGAGAACATTCTGAACCTGCTGGATAAGGATATTCCGGGGGATAAGAAATGGCCGAAGGTCGCAGAGGCGCTGAAAGCACCGGCTGTGTACTGGCTGCCGCCGTTCGGCGGCGGGCAGGCGAAGAAGATCTACGAGGGCAGCAAGGCTGTCGTCAACAAGGGAAGCTATAAGCTGAACGGAGACGGCGAAGAACAGCTGCAGTATCCGGTGTACACGGACAGGAAGGGAGACCTGATCCGCGCATGGACATCGAACATCCTGTTCGGCAAGAGCTCTACCAAGGCTGCCCGTGATTGGGTGGAGAGCGGGTTCCAGTCGCTCAGCGTCAAGGAGACGAAAGCCTATCAGGCAATCACGGAGGGCGGCGAGGACCAGAGAAAGACCTATACGTTCGTGCAGGCGATCAAGAACGTCGAGAAGGAATACGACAAGAAGATGCTGCTCAAGAGCTACAGCATCAGCGACACGGCAAAGACGGCGTATTTCTATCAGGTGTTTGCCAACGAGGACCAGCAGAAGGAGATGGACAAGCTCGACGAGCAGGGCAGGATTGACTTCATGAAGAAGTACCTCGCAGAGGCCGAGGACAACCACAACCGGGACGAGCTGCGCGACGCGGCGGTCGCCGGGACGGTGACGCAGGAGAAGGCCATCCAGCGGATGGTCGCCAACGACTGGGCCAAAAACGAGGACGACGCGTACTGGAAGTACCGCGAGTGGATCCGGAAGGCGGACGACAAGGACTACAAGATGTACGATGATTTCCTGAACGCAATCGAGGCGGGCGGAGACGTCAAGGAGGCGGCGAAGGAATACCTCGAGCACGGGAAGGAGGCGAAGGATCTCAGCAGGGAGGTCACGACGGCGTACAAGGAGCAGTACCTTGCCGCGACGCCGGAGGAGCGGAGAAAGCTCAAGCAGAAGCTGCTCGAGATCTATGCGGCGCTGGGCTTCAACCGGAAGGAGAAATCCAAGGATATCGACAAATGGGTGAAGGATGCCGCAAAGGAGAAGAAGGACAAGTAAAACAAGAAGGCCGGAGCGGATGCCCCGGCCTTCGGTTTTGGAGTTACTGCGCTTTTTCCAGCTCCGCGAGGCGCTGGCTGTGCAGGTGGACGACGGATTTGAGGAAGGAGACCTCTTCTTCGAGTTCTTCGACGCGGCTCTTCGGCGCAAGGGTCTCGAGAAGAGACTGCTGGCCTTCGATCAGGAGGTCCAGCTTTTTCATGACGCTGCTCTCGATGATGACGCGGGTGTTGGCTGCGGACTGCTTGAGCATGTCGTCTTTGGCCTGGTCGATCATGGATTGGATTTTCTCAATATCTTTTTCGTCGAGCATGGGGAAGCCTCCTTGTATTTGATGGAACCAGTATAGCACCGGCGGGCGGGAATGGCAAGCGGAAGTTGCGCTGCGCGTGGGGTGAATCCGGCGCGGGGGTCTGCTACACTGGATGAAAAGGAGGGATGCGGCATGGCGACGCCAATTCCGGGGGCTTATCCGAGCCCGAGGATCGACAAAGGGGTGCTGCGGTGGTACGAAGGGGACACGTTCTCGATCGTGCTGCGGTTCGACCTGAAGGACCAGGACGGCGAGGCCGTCACGATCGGGACGACGGACAGCATGGCGGTCGTGTTTCTGGACGATACGCGGCAGACCGTCCACACGTTCAGCTTTGCGAAGGTGGAGAATGACCAGGTCACGCTGAACTTCGACGCGACGGTCACGGCAAAATTCACGAAGGGAAAGTACACCTACGATATCCGGTACACGCACGGCGACAAGACGACGCTGGCGAGCGGGAACCGGGCATTCGTGGAGTAAGGAGCAGGTATGAGGGTAGAAATTCCGAATCAGATCACGGTGACGATCGGCGGGCTGATCTCCCGCGGGGTAAAGGCCGTGGAGGTTACGGACGCGGGGAAGCTGATTTTCACGCTGACGGACGGCAGCACGATCGATCTTGGCTCGGTCATGGGCCCGCAGGGGCCGAAGGGCGAGACGGGACCGGCGGGGCCGCAGGGGCAGACCGGACCTGCCGGCGCACAGGGCGAGACCGGCGAGGCGGGCGCGAGCATCACGTCGATCACGAAGAAATCGCAGAGCGGGACGACGGCAACGTACACGATCGCGCTTTCGGACGGGAAGACATTTGATTTTGACGTCGAGACCGTCAAGGGCGAGAAGGGCGACACGGGCGCGAAGGGTGACACCGGCGCGCAGGGCCCGAAGGGAGAAACCGGCTCGCAGGGGCCAAAGGGCGAGACAGGCCCGCAGGGCGAGCAGGGGCCGAAGGGAGACACCGGCGCGACCGGCGCGGAAGGCCCCAAGGGCGCGACCGGCGACACTGGCCCGAAGGGGGAACCCGGCGAAAAGGGAGAGAAAGGCGAGAAGGGCGACACGGGCGCGACTGGCCCGCAGGGAGAAACCGGCCCGCAGGGGAAGACCGGCCCACAGGGCCCGGCAGGCCCGACCGGCCCGAAGGGCGATACGGGAACGGGCTTTACGGTCAAGGGCTATTACGGCTCGGTCTCCGCGCTGCAGGCGTCGGTCAAGAATCCAGAGGTCGGCGACGCCTACGGCGTGGGCGCGGCTGCACCGTATGACATTTACATCTACGACGGCGTGACGAAGGCGTGGGTCAACAACGGACCGCTGCAGGGCGCGAAGGGCGAAAAGGGAGAAAAGGGCGACCCCGGCGCAAAGGGCGAGACGGGCAGCACCGGCCCGGCGGGCGCCGACGGCGTGACGCCGACGATCGGCACGAATGGAAACTGGTATCTGGGCGAGACCGACACCGGGAAGCCATCGCGCGGCGAGAAAGGAGATAAGGGCGACAAAGGCAATCCAGGCGCGAAGGGCGAACCGGGCGAGACTGGACCGCAAGGACCTACGGGTCCGCAGGGTGAGACGGGGCCACAGGGCCAGACCGGGCCGCAAGGGCCCACGGGCGCGACGCCGGTAAAGGGAACAGATTATTTTACCGACGCCGATAAGCAGGAGATTGCTTCACAGGCTGCGGGCCTGGTCGACCTATCTGGCAAGCAAGATGTGATTCTCGCCTCCGGCGCGGCCGTCGGGGACCTGATCAAGGTAAAGGCGGTGGACGCCAGCGGGAAGCCGACGGCGTGGGCGGTGGCCGTGGCGGGCAAGGATTATCTAACAGAAGCACCTGTCACGTCTGTCAACGGCGCGATCGGCGAAGTGAAGAGCACGTTTTATGTGACAGTGACGCAAGGAGACGATGATAGCGCAACTGCCGACAAAACGGCTGAGGAAATATATGCGGCCTATGCGGCGGGTTATGCAGTGTATGCAATTGTAAACCTCAAATCCGAGGCTGTCTATCCATTAGTGCTCCCAATGGCCGTAGGTTTTAAGTTTTCCGACCAAGTGCTACTTGCATTTATATCGTTGATCGGGTTCGAAGTTCTGACCGTGCAATACGGCGAGTCTGCTTGGGTGGTAACAGTCGACTCGCTGGCAAGTCGCGAGGATATACCAACGATTCCGGAGTACCTCCCGAACCCGAATGCACTCAACATCAAGATCGGCAATACGACGACGAGCTACGACGGAAGCGCGGCGAAAACCGTGGAAATCCCAAACGATATGCCTTCTGTCACCACCGCTGATAACGGAAAATTCCTGCGTGTGGTCAATGGCGCATGGGCTGCTGTCGAAGTTAGTAATGCGAATGGAGGGAGCTTCTGATGTCGGAATATCTGACAAACACGGCTGACCTGACGGCGGTCGCCGACGCAATCCGCGCAAAGGGCGGCACGTCCGCACAGCTTGCGTTCCCGGATGGGTTCGTGAGCGCGGTGCAGGCCATCGAGGGCGCGCCCGACTTGCAGATCGTCGTCACGACCAGCGCGGGCGCGACCGTCACGGCCACGAAGGGTAGCAAGACGGTTTCTGGGACGGCGGATGCGAGTGGAAACTGCACGTTGATAGTCGACGAGGTTGGAACATGGACGGTAACAGCAACGACAGCAAGCACAACAAAGACGGCAGATGTTGTGGTTGGGACAGCTAATGTCGATTTGGTCATGATCGACCCCGTGTTCGGAAATAACAGCTGGGCTGCAATTATTAAGGCCTGTCAAGAGAAACGAGTTCCCAACACATGGAACGTCGGCGACAGATGCAACATGACGATTAACAACAGTACCTATGCAATCGACATTATCGGCAAGAACCACGATGACTACGCCGACGGCTCTGGTAAAGCTCCGCTGACGTTCCAGATGCACACGACTTACGCGACGCAGTATAAGATGAACAACAACGATAGCAACAGCGGCGGTTGGGCAGGATGCTTGCTGCGAGGAAACGGTGGTTTCAAGACGATCAAATCGAAAATGCCGGCAGAGGTCGTGACTGCGATGAAGGCCGTGACAAAGAAGACCACGGCAGGCGGCGCGAGCTCGGCCATCGACACGACGGAGGACACGCTGTTCCTGCTGTCGGAGATCGAGGTGCAGGGCACGCGGACGCATTCCTACGCGGGCGAGGGCACGCAGTACGCGTATTACCAGACGGCCGCGAACCGGAAGAAAAACAGCGCGTGGTATCTGCGCTCGCCGAGGACCAGCAGCACCACCTGCTTCTGCAGAACGGGATGGAACGGTGAAGCGGACTGGAGCGTCGCGTCCGAGGTGGACGGCATCGCGGCGGCATGGTGCTTTTAAGGAAAGGAGAGACGGGGAGAGGCAATGATCTATCTGAAGGTACAGGAGAATGAATATCCGGCATACATCAGCGGAAGGCTGATCGACCGCGACTGGGACGGGCGCGCGTCCAAGTCCATCACGCTGACGATGACGCACGCGCAGGCCCGATCACGGATCACCGCGACGGGACGCTGACGGTCAAGGCAGAAGGGAGAAAAACATGGACACCAAGACCATCATCGTTACCCTCGTCTGCGCCGTGCTTGGCTCGTCCGCGCTGACGGCGGTCGTCAACGCCGTCGTCGGCGCGATACAGAAAAAGCGCGGCAAGGCCACGACGCAGGAGGCGCACCTTGCAGAGATCGACAAAAAGCTCGGGAAAATGCAGGAGCATCAGGACGAGCAGTATCTGGCAATCCTCCGGCTGACCATCATGTCGGAAGAAATGCCAATGGCCGAGCGCCTGATCGCCGGAGAGAAGTATAAAAAGATGGGCGGGAACGGCGACGTGAAAAAGTTCCTGCACCAGCTGGAGGCGCAATGCGAACATAGCAGTGCGCAATAAATTAGGAGGCAGATATGCGGGTAAAAGGCAAGTGGAGCAAGGGCGAAATGGCGCGAACCATTGTTGTATATCTGCTCCAGCTCATCACAACGGTAATTGTCTGGGCCTGCGCTCTGAAAACCGTCGCCGTCCTAATTGCAGTCATCCGCAGCCCGGAGCTTGGCGCGTCGGTCGACCTGTCCGACGTACTCGGCTTTACCGGCTGGGCAACCATCACAGAGCTTGGCCTGCTTGCCTTCAAGCGGGTTTTTGCGAAGAAAAATGAAACAGTCGAATAGCGAAAGGAGTAATTACTTATGGACTACACACAGATCATCTCGGCAGTGATCGCGCTCATCAGCGCACTCGTTTCGGCATTTCTGATCCCGTGGATCAAGACGAAGATCGACGCAGACAAGCTGCAAACGCTCCGCACTTACGTTGAGATCGGCGTAAAGGCGGCGGAGCAGCTGTACACCGCGACGGACGGCGCGGCGAAAAAGGCGTATGTCGTGAACTTCCTCGCCGAGAAGGGCATTAAATTTGATGTGGAAACGATCGATAAGCTGATCGAGGCCGCCGTGCTGCAGCTGCACCACGAGCTGTACGGGAGTGAGCGGGCATGAGTATCAAGATCGGGCAGGCCAGTCTCGGTGAAACAGGCGGCCACGGGCAGCAGCCCGGAAACCAGACGGGCCGGGAGCTGAATTTCTCCACGTGGTATCCAGCCGTGTGGCTGGGAGTGCTGCGGTTCAAGGACCCGGCAAAGGCGGAGCTGGCCGCGAAAGCCTGCGAGGCCGGCGTGAAGAACAAGAATATCGGCTACGATATGGACAATCGCAACACCGCGTATGCGGCGGCAAAGGCCGTGGGATGGGATCTGAGCAAGATCACAAAGCCGGTGGAAACGGACTGCTCGGCATTTATGATGCTGTGCGCCATCTCGGCAGGCGTGCACAAGCTGGAGGATCTTTTCCGGCGGCAGGGCAACAGCTGCACCACCTACTGCATGCGGCACGATTGGCCCGCAACGGGGGACTTCGAGCTGCTGACCGGCAGCAAGTACCTGACGACAGACGCCAATCTCCTGCGCGGGGACGTGCTGGTAAGCTCGGGCCATACCGTGATGGCCCTCGAAGATGGAAAGAACGGAGAGGGGGAAAAAGAAGTGGTCGAAAAGAGCAAGATCATCGTGGACGGTAAAGAAGTCGCCGTTGAACGCATCCTGAAAGACGGCACGAACTACGTCAAGGTGCGCGATATCGCCGCCGCGCTGGATCTCGAAGTCAGCAACAAGGGCAATATCGCTGTGCTGAATCACAAGGAAAAGTAAGCCTCCGCCCGGCGGCGGGCCGAAGGGAGTGACGAAAGCATAACTGCGCGGCTGGCTCTGCCGAAGGAGCTGGAACACCTCACGCGCAGCGACTGGGAGCGCGTCACCGACGAGGGACTTTTGGACGTGATCGATCAGCAGATCGTGATACTTTATATCGTGCGCAGGCTCCCGCAGATGGACGCCGCCGCCGAGATCGGCGTCGACCGAAAAACCATCTCCCGCCGCCTGCCGCACATCTACAATATCGCCCGCCGTCTGGCAGGGAAAACAGACAAAGAGAAAGCGCCATGAGCAACGGCTCATGGCGCTTTTTCTATGCCCACATGTCCCACAAATGGTACACAAATGGTACACAAATGCCCCCCAGCGGGGACGGGGAAACGCTAGAATGGTAGCAGAAAGGGGCGATACCGCATGGCGTACAACCCGTACACGGGCCGCTGGGAGATGGACGGCGCGCAGCAGATCCAGCTGCAGCCCATGCCGCGGCCGCAGGGCCCGCAGCTGCCGCCGCAGCCGCCGAAGCTCGGCGTGCTGACCGTGGCCAGCGAGGCCAGCATCAACAACCTGCAGATGCAGCCGAACGACAACGCGCTCGCGCTGCACGAGACCGAGAACCTGCTGTACTACATCCGCACGGACAGCATGGCGGCCAAGACCATCGCGCGGTTCCGGATCTTCCCGGAGCCGACAGAAGAGGAAAAGGCGGCAAACCAGCTGCAGGAGCAGCTGAAACAGATCACGGCCGGCCTGAAGAGCATGGCCGGGAAAATCGAAGAACTGGAGGGAAAGCTCAATGCAAAATCCGATTATGGCCCTGATGGGCGGAAACGGCGGGGGAAACAAGCTGCTGAACGGTCTGCTGCAGACAGCGAAGACGACGCTGCAGGGGCAGAGCCCGCAGATGGTGCTTAGCTTCCTGGCCTCGCAGCCAGGCTTTGAGGCGTGGTTCGAGGCAAACAAAAACAAGACGGTCGGCGAGCTCGTCGGCCAGATCGGCAAGTGATACCGCGCGAAAGCGCCTATCAAATTTCATTCCACCCAGAAAGGAGGGAAAACCATGGATAAGGATTATGGCTTCGGCGGATGGGGCATTGTCATCCTGATCGCGCTGTTCTTCCTGCTCTTCGCGGGCAGAGGCTTCGGCGGCAGCGGCGAGAGCTCCCCGGCGACCCAGGCCGACGTGCAGCGCGCGACGGACTTTGCAGCCCTCGAGCGCCAGAACAACGAGGGTGTCGCGGCAACGCGCCAGAGCGCATACGACGTCACCAGCGCCGTCAAGGACAACGCCTACAACATCCTCGGCGAGCTGCGCGATTTGCAGTCCGTCACGGAGAGCGGCATCTCTGTGCAGCAGAAGTGCTGCTGCGACATTCTCCGCGCGATCGACGGCGTCAACTACAACTCCAGCATCAACGCGTGCGAGATCAAGACGGCCATCCACGCCGAGGGCGAGGCGACCCGGACGCTCCTGCAGCAGCAGGAGAACCAGCGCCTGCGCGACGAGCTCGCGCAGAGCAGAGCCGCGAACAACGACTACATGCAGTCGCAGTACATCCTCGGCCAGCTGGGCCGGTACTACCAGAACCCGCCCTGCAATCCGTGCGGCTGCGGCGGCTGACGCGGACCCATCCTGATATAGCTATCCGGGGCATAATGCCCCTTCACATAAGCCCAAACGGAAGGAGTAATGAAAATGGCTTGTAATAACGGCAATGGAAATCGGGCGTATCAAAAATCATGCGTCCGATATTTTAATAACGCGCCCCAACTGCTTGCGGCAGACAGCGAAAACGTGCTGACGCTGGCCGGGGCAAAGGTCGTCAATTCCGGTTCGTCCATCCAGGTCGAGCCGCAGAGCTACGACACGGTCAAGATCGGCCTGTATCATCTGGCCGCAGATGCGGTCATCGCGGCGACGGCCGCGGGCGTCCTGACCCTGCAGTGGTACATGGACGGCGTCGCGCTGCCCTGCACGCTCAAGCGCGTCACGCTGCTGGCATCCGGCAATGCGGAGATCCACACGGAGACGGATCTGGAGCTGTCCGGGTGCTGCTGCTGCGTCAATCATACATTCACGCTCGTGGCGACGACCGACAGCACGGCCGCAGGCTCCGTGATCGAGCTTTGCACGGGGCTGCTCAAGCTCGCATGAGGTGCTATCATGCAGGCGTATAAAGACAAACTCCACGCCGCGCTGCGGGAGATCGCGGAGTGCCCGGTGTCCATGCGTACGGTCGAGCAGGCCGCAGCAGTCACAGATCTGCTGTGCCGGCTGGATAAGCTCGAGGACCACGACGAGCCGGAGACGGCCACATTTGATCGCGAAACGGCGATGCAGTGGGCAGCAAACATGCAAAACGCCGACGGCACGGCAGGCCCGCACTGGACGATGGAACAGACAACGGCCGTGGCCGAGAGCATGGGCATTCAGGCGCCAGCGGTCCCGCGCTGGGCATGGGGCGTGACCATGAACATGATGTACTCGGACTACTACCCCGTCGCCGTAGAGTTCGGACTCAACCGCCCGGAATTCTACGCCGCGCTGGCAAAGGCGTTTCTGCTCGACAAGGACGGCCCGGGGCCGGAACAGAAGCTCATGGCGTATTATGAGCATATCGCAAGGAGCTGAGAACACAGAAAAGGGGCTGGACACAGAATAAACACAGTTTGCAAATTAACATTGAAAATACAGTGTTTTTTCAGAGTTCGAGTCTCTTCAGGTCCACCAAAGATAAAGACGCAGGAATTTAAATTCCTGCGTCTTATTTTTTATCTTTTTGGGTAGAATAGCAGTTAAAAGACGGATTATTTATGATTGAAAAAAACCTTTTGCGAGAATTGCAAAGTAGCAAGACGTAGCATATCATAGCACGAAAATACACGGGTATGAACACAGTGACCGACACAGTAAAAAAGTGCAATTAAAATGCCGCGTCCATCTGGGCGGCGACTTTATCAATGCGGGTATCGAGGATGTCGGTGTAGATATCCATGGTGGTGGAGAGCTGCGCGTGGCCGAGGAATTTTTGAGCGAGCTTGAAGTCCACGCCGGCCTCGTAGAGAGCGGTCGCGTAGCCGTGGCGGATCTCATGAGGGGAGACGGTGATGCCCGTGCGCTTGCGGTAGGCTTCAAATTGATCGGTGACGTACCAACCGGGAAGTGGGCTTTTCCCGCCGTCGTTGGAAAAGATATAGCCGTGCTCCTTTTGCGGAAGCGCAGCGGCCAACGCTGGGAGCAACGGAACGGGGCGGATGCCGGCGGCAGTCTTTGGCTCCTTGATCTGGGGCGTCGGACCGGTATGGTAGACGCTGCGGCGGATGTAGATCCTGCCTTTCTCACGGTCAATGTCTTCGTAGCGCAAGCCCTCGGCCTCGCCGCGGCGGCAGCCGGTATAATAGATCAGGAAGGCAAACAGGCCGAAGTCGTCGTTTAGGTTGTCTTTGATCTTCTGGATCTGATCAGCGGGCGGCGCGTGGCGGCGCTTCTGCGGAAGGTTCTTCGGGAGAAGAACTGCCTGCGCAGCGTTAAAAGAGACGTAACCTTCGCGCTGGGCTTTATTCAGGATCTGCCGGATGATCTGGCGCTGGGTGATAACGGTCTTCTTTGCGTGGGTCTTGGCAAACTGGTTGATGTACGTCTCAATCTCTTTGCTTGTGATCGTGGCGACATCCTCCGGGCCAAACTGCGCGACGGCGCGCTCATAGGCAGGGGAATAATTGCGCAGGGAATTCGGCGCAAGCGTTGGCTCGATCTCGTTCCACCAGGCGTGGGCGACGTCGGAGAACGGGACGGTCTTTGGCTTCTCGGCTTCAGCGCGGTAGGCCTTGATCTTATTCCAGACCTCGCGGTCCGTCTTGCCGCGAAACGCTTTGCGCTTGCCGTTGACTGTGATGATGGATTCATGCAGGCCGTCCGGCCTAACGTAGTATTTGGGAATTGGCATCGTAAAACCTCCAAGAATACCGCTCCGGCGCTGGGCCGGGGCGGTAATTTTCATGTGCGGATCCAGCCGATCGATGGGATAAGAACGTCGGCCACAAGCGCAAGGGCACACAGCAAAAGAATACCCAAGAGGATGAGCGTCACAAGTCGGTGCATGCGCAGGGACTTCTGCTGCTGGGCAAGCTGCACACGAAGCGCCGCGTTCTCGGCGAGGAGTTTTTCGGCATCGGAAGGCTCGACAGGCTCATCATGCGGAATGCCGAAATACTCATCCATAGAAACGCCCATCTCCCGGCAGATCGGGCCGACCGTGTAAACAGACGGATTTTTGATGTCGCCGCGAAAGAACTGGGAGACGGTGCCGACGGAAAGGTCGGTATTTTCAGCGACGTCCTGGTTTGTTTTGTGCGGAGTGATCGTCTGCTTCTGCTCACGGCATAAATCAGATAATTTTTCCTTCAAAACATGTCATTCCCCCCAAAAAAGCAAGACGTCTGACTGCAAAAAGCAACTGTCATATCTTTACAAGACTACCGTGGACAGGCTACCCTAAAGTTACAGACGGCTCCCGGTCGCCTGCGCAAGTAAAAGCCCGCGCCGTTGTTCGGCCAGCGGCGCGGGCAACGCCTAGCTATATCTTACAACTTTTGGGAGGCGCGAACAAGAGGCAAAGATTAACAAAAAAAGAACGCGGTTTTTGTGGAGAAATGGAGACGGAGATGGAAAAGACGATGGAACGGATTGAAAACATTTTAGAGCGGGCCACACTGGATCAGCTGAAAATCATCCTGCGATTCCTGCGGCACATCATAAAATAAGCGCCGGAACGGGAAACCGTTCCGGCTGGATGCGCTTTCATTTAGGGGGTACAAATGGACGAGAGGATTCACTGTCATTGTACCCAGCTAGATAGCCATCGTTACTTCATGGACGAATCGTAGGGCATGTGTTTGGAGCCGTCATCATATCCGTTGAAGTATCCGTGCCTATATGATTCCTCGTCCTTGCCGGATAGGCGCTTTACAAGAAGCGGTTCTATCCAGAATGTCAGAAGTAGTGTGGCAGGAAAAGCGAGCACAGAAAGAACAATTACTAGGATAGAAAGAAGATGACCGGAAATGGTCCAACCATTCGAGTCTCTGCACGCAAGAAAATGATTTAGTAGGGCAGCAACTACCCAAACGAGAAGGGATGCGCCGAGATACTCAAGCAAAAAGCTAAAATCCAAAATACCACCCTCTACTTAGTGCGTGGACTGTTTTGAACCGGAGATCACAATAAAGCCCGTGCAGAGAATTTCTACGATAAAGTACGCGACAGCGCAGATAAGGTACAGCGTTAAAAGCTTCGGCTCTTGGCAATGAACAGCGGAGAAAATAGAGGCAATCCAAATCGAAAGATGAGCTAGCCATGCAATCACTGGAGCGGGTTTGTCGAGAAAGAATACAACAGCTGCAATCAAAAAGGAGAGAAACGGTGACAATCCGAGCATGGTGAGCGGCGCGAAAATGCAGGCAACATGACCGATTTCAAGGAAAAAACTGAAAATTCGGGATAGAAAACTAACACGGCCCAAGGTGCGCATGAAACGTCTCACAGCAAAACCTCCATTCCAAATTGTTACTTTTATTGTAAAGCAAGAATTACCCAATCTCAAACCGCAATGTTTCACAAATTTTGTATGCGAAATTTGTAGAAAAAGAACACCGGAAGCAGTTATTTGCTTCCGGTGATTTTTTTTGCGTATTCGAGGATGTTGTCCCAGAACTCCGGGGGCATTTCGAGAGCGGCGGCGATGCCGCGTTTGCGTGTGGATTCGTCGGCTTCGGCCAGAACGTCGGTAAACATCAAGGCCATGCGTTCATTTTCGCTGCGCTGGACATACATTTCCCCTTCGCCGTCCTCCAACCATGCGAGGGAGACGTTGAACTCCCGGCAGATATCCGAGATTGTGCGGTCACTGGGCATTTTTGAACCGGAACAAACGGCGGACACGAACGGCTGGCTCAAGTTGATGGTTTCGGCAAATTTCGTTTTTGTGATACCAAGGTCTTTGATTAAATAAGCGATTCGATCGTTGATTGTATTCAAGCTTTTCACCACCTTCTAGCCACAAGGTAACACAACGGAAATGAAATGTCAAGAAAAAATATAACCAAGGAATGAAATTGTGCTTGACAACGGTTCTGAGGTATGCTAACGTATAACCAAGAAATGAACCGAGCGAGGTGAGAACAATGTCAGAGGAACAGAAGAAGCAGGTCGAGGGTGTGCTGCATGAGATGAAGCACATGAACCAGCAGCAGATCGAGGTCATGATCGCCTATATGCAGGGCGTGGCTACGGCGGCGAAGCTGATGAGCGAGAAGAAGGAGGCGTGAGGGGATGACGGAAGCAGAAAAAGCGCAGGCGATTTACGCCGCGCGGCGAGAAGAACAAATGGAGCGGTACCACCGAAACGCTTTGATGTTGGCAGAGAAGCTGCTGGACAGAGCAGCGGAGCTTGGAGCGACGGCAGACGAATTTGAAGAAGCTGTGCGATACATTCAGGCATGGACACATGAGGTAATGGCGCTACAGCCGCCGACGATGAAGTTTATCCGGCGGAAGCAACGGTTCCTGCTTCAGAGGGGGAAGGAAGAGCTGGAGAACATGCCGGTGCATGGCGTGTGGCCAGATAAGACGGTGGAAGGAGGCGTGAGGGGATGCCAAAGCTGACGCAAGCTGAGAAATATCTTGCTAAAAGAATCCTTTTGGAAGAGGCCGATAGAACCGAAGAGAACGGCCGGAAGTGGGCCGAGGCCGCAGAGGCTGGGGTAAGAACAGCAGAAGAACGGACGAAATTCCGCGAGGTAGCGGCATACCGGTACAAAACGGCTGAGAAAATCCGAGGAATCGTCGGGAAGATCGAGAGCGAGAAAAAGAATAAACCAAGCGAGGTGAGATCAATGATGAACATACTGGATCTGGAACCGCAGCAGTGGATCCGCGAGGAGCATATGCGCGCGACCGCACCAAAGGCGCTGGCGCTGGCCGAGCGGGTGCTGGAAGCAGCGACTGAGCTGAACGCGACCCTGAAAGACATCGAGGATGCACAGAGATATCTGAACTGTTGGGTGACAGAGTTCCGAGACGGAACAGACGCGCAGACGATCCGCGCATACAGGCGGGACTTTCTTGAAGGGCCGCGGGCAGAGGAAGCGATGCGCTGCGTGTCGGAATGGCGTCAGTCCGAAGAACGAAGAAGGGGCAGGCCGGGATAAAGACGCTGGAACAGGGCTTCGGCCCGAGTGCAGCAGGAAAGGCACTCTGGATCGTTTTCGGAGTTGTCACATGCGGCGAACTCAAAACCGGGCGGTTTTGGGCATTGGGTGAAGTTAAAGTAGACCGTTTCTGTCCTGCCGTGAACAGGACAGTAGATCGGAACTGGCTTATCGATGGAGCCGGAATACTGCATTTCTAAATCAAGTCTATCAAAAATATCCATGAAAATCTCCTGCGCATCGCTTCCCGCATCAAGGATAGCACAGCGCAGGGGAAAACGGCAAGGGGGAAAGCATTATGCCGAGAGAGCTGGAAGGATACCGGCCGCAGCTGGAGCTGCTGACGGATATGTTCCCGGGGCGCGCGGCGATCGGGATCACGGAGTGTCAGGCGGCGCTAGGGATCGACCGGCGGACGCTGCTGGCCGACCGGCGGTTCCCGGCCCGGCACATCGGAAACAAGTACACGGTGTCGCTCACGGAGCTGGCACGGTGGATGGTGCAGAGATAGGAGGCTGAAGCATGGCGAAGGTAAAGACCTACACCCTGACGCTGGATGCGCAGGAGCTGCACGATCTGATCGAAGCGGCGATGGTGTGTGAGTGCCAGGCGGCGCAGATCATAAACGGGCTGAAGCGAAAAGGGCTGGATCTGGACGCGCAGAAGCTCGTGACACAAAACGCCCGTCTGGCGCGGCTCGTCAGGCGGATGCAGGAAGCGAAGGAGGATAAACGGAATGCGGAAACTGATTCTCAGCGGAGACGATTGGTTTGAGCTGAAGCACACGCTGGAGCTGTTTGCAATCGTAACAAACAACGCGGCGAATGAGTACGAGAACATGGCTGCACACGAGCGAGCGGCGGAATTGTCTGAAAAGCATGCAAACCTCGCAAAACGCAACAGGGAAAGGGCGGAGTACTACAAGCGGCTTATGGCGCTGGTAGAATCGGCAGAACGCCTGCCGGAGACGAAGGAGGACGCAGAATGAGAACTAACCTTGCGGAGCGGCTCGGGTATGAGTCGGAGGAAGAGACCAGGGAGCGGCAGGAGCGGCTGCTGGAGGAGCTGCGGTACCGGGAGGCCATGCGGCGGGTGGCGAAGACCTGCTGCGTGTGGCTGGGCGGCGCGGCCTTTGTGCTGGCGGTGATCGCCGGGTACGCAGAGATGACCGACGCCTGCGTCGCGACCGGCGCGATCGCGCTGGGCCTGACGACCTACGGGATCCTGTGAAGCCGGTGAAGGACGAGCCAAAGATCCCGGTAGAGCTCCGGCCGGATCAGCTGGCCGACATCATCGACGCCGTTCTGGCTTTTGCCGATGACTGCGCCAATGACCGGGAGATCCTGCAGAGCATGCCGCGCGTCGACCGGGACACGGTCGAAGACCTGCTGCAGCGCGAGACGGCGCTGCAAACGCTCGCGGCATGGCTGCAGCACGTGCAGGAGGAATCAGAGTGAATTATTTTGCGCCGCGCATGCGGCCCATCCCACCGCCCTGCGGCCGGAACTGCCCGGACCGAAGCGGCACATGCCGCGCCGGGTGCTGCACCTGGACGCTCTACGAGAGCATCCGGAACCACATCTACGACGTCAACCACCGTGACAGGGACAGCCTGCAGCCCGATCTTGCAGCGGGAAAGCAGATGGTCCATGCCGACAACCAGATAAGGAGGCGCAAACACATTGCGAAATAGCATCGATTACCCCGGCGAGCGGGCGCCGCGGTGCCCCGCCGTGATCGCACAGGCCGGATACACCGGACAGAACCACTTTTCCGTTACATATGGAGACCAGAAAGTGACCGTCCGCGCCGAGGATGGCTATGCGGCCCTTTTCACCGCAGCCAAGCACTGGGGCTATAAATTCACCCGCCCGGAGTACCATCAGAACGCTCGCGCGACCAAGCTCAACTACACGCCGGACACCCGGCCGGGGGCGCTGGTATGAACAAAGATGTGATGTTTTCCAGCGCGACGGATTTGTGGGAAACGCCGCAGAGCTTTTTTGACGCGCTGAACGAAGAATTTGGCTTTGAAACGGACGTCTGCGCGCTGCCGGAGAATGCAAAATGCGCGCGGTATTTTACACCGGAGGACAACGGCCTTGCTCAGACGTGGACGGGCGTCTGCTGGTGTAACCCGCCGTATGGGCGGGAGATCGGGAAATGGGTGCAGAAAGCAGCAATGTCCGCCAACAAAAATGGGGCAACCGTCGTCATGCTGCTGCCCGCGCGGACGGATACAAAGTGGTTTCATCGATACATATACGGAAAGGCGGAAATCCGCTTTATCGCCGGTCGGCTGAAATTCGGCGGCGGCAAGCACAACGCGCCGTTTCCAAGCATGGTTGTGGTATTCGGGCAGGAGAATAAGACATGAGATTTGTCTGTGACTGCTGCCACGATCTGACGAACATCGAGGCCGACCGGATGGAGATCCAGGGCGAGAAGCTGATGGTGTACAGCCGCGGGCGGCTGGTGTACGTGGCGGATTTGGGGCAGATCATGCTGGCGAAACTTACGCCGGGGAGGGAGGACGGCAATGGACTTAGAGCAAACCGCGATTGAGCGGCTGAAAATGGCCTCGGATATGAGCCTGCGCCTGTACAAGCAGCCGCTGGTGGTCACGTACTCGGGCGGCAAGGATTCAGACGTGCTTTTGCATCTGGCTGGGAAAGCGGGTATCCCGTATGAAGTGCTTCATTCGCTGACCACGGCGGACGCACCGGAAACCGTATGGCACGTGCGGGATACCTTCCGCCGATTGGAGCTGGCGAACGTAAAGTGCACAATCGATACGCACCGGACGCCGGACGGCGGGAACGTGACCATGTGGAACCTAATCCCGCGTAATTCCGTGCCACCGATAAGAATCAACAGATATTGCTGCAGGGAACTGAAGGAAACCGGCGGAAAAGGACGTTTTATTGCGACGGGAGTCCGGTGGGCAGAGTCCGCAAGGCGGAAGCAATCACACGGCGTTATGGAAACTAGCCACAAGGACAAAGACAAGCGAATTATCCTAATGGACGACAACGACGAGCGGAGAATGCTCCTGGAAAACTGCCAGCTGAAAGCTCGACGGACGGTAAATCCAATCATCGACTGGAAAGACGAAGACGTTCTCGGCTACTGCGACGAGCAGAAGATTGCGATGAACCCGTTATACGCCTGTGGCTGGAAACGAATTGGCTGTATCGGATGCCCTCTTGCCAAAAAGGCAACGCGATACGCCGAATTTGCAAGGTATCCGAAGATTAAAGCCGCATATATCCGTGCGTTCGGCCGGATGCTCAACGAACGGAAGAAGCGGGAGCCATCGAACGACTGGCAGACAGGCGAGGACGTGATGCACTGGTGGATGGAGGATGGCGTGCTGCCGGGACAAATGGTTCTTGAAGGAATGGAGGAGGACACGCTATGACAGACAAGGAAATCGTGCAGGCGCTGCGGTGCTGCAAATTTGGGGAACCGTGCGATCGCTGCCCGGTAGTGAGCGATCAAAACTGCGTGAACGTAATGCATAAGCGCGCAGCCGACCTCATCGAGCGCCTGACCGCCGAGAACGCGGCGCTGCGGGAGAAAGTGCCGCAGTGGATCAGCGTGGAGGACAGGCTGCCGGAGGCGTGGAAAAACGAAGAAGACAATACGCTTATAAATTACATGATTTATAGCCCGTACTTTGGCGTTGATATTGGCAATTATCACAAAGAGGCCGGGACGTGGCTGTGCATGGCCTTGCCGTGCACCGTCACCCACTGGATGCCGCTGCCGGAAGCGCCGGAGGAAGGAGACAAGGCATGAGCAAAGCTGTTTTGATCAGCATTCGCCCTGAGTGGGCTCGGAAGATCCTGAACGGGAGTAAAACGGTCGAAATCCGCAAGACGCGCCCGAAGATGAACCCGCCGTTTAAGTGCTACATCTACTGCACGCAGAGCGCTGATATGCTTTGGATTTTGAAGGAAAGGGAACGGTATCTCCATCCTGATAAAATAGCGGATGTTTTCAAGGCTGCTAAATGCGGCGGAGCATATCGGGGGAATGGCAAGATCATCGGTGAATTTGTATGCGACGACATTTTTGAAAGGATCGTCAGAGTAGGAGCAATCTGTGAACCGCCGAAATATTGCATCTGCGACTGGAACATGGACTGCACACCACTTGATACGCTTCTTGCGGATGCCTGCCTGACAAAAGACGAGCTGGAGAAGTATCTGGACGGCGGCGTCGGCTACGGCTGGCACATTTCCAACCTCAGAATTTACAATCACCCGCGCAATCTGTGGGAGTTTACCGGCCTGCGGGAGACAAAATTCGGATTGGCACCAGGACCGATCACCCGCCCGCCGCAGAGCTGGCGGTATGTGGAGGAAGAACTATGGAGCGACTGACTGAATGGAATGGCGGACAAACCCGTCATGCCTATTACCCGCGCTGCTTTAAAGAACCGTGCTACGGCAGAGGGTGCAAAATCAAGGATTGCCCGTTTGAAACAGCGGTGTGTGAGCGACTCGCGGCCTATGAGGACACGGGCCTGACGCCGGAGGAAATCAAGGCTCCATTTACGGAGGACACGATGATAAATCTGGCAGAGCAGGCGCTGGGCGTGGAGGCTGACCGCCTCCGCGAGCTTGCCGAGGCCGACAAGGACGGGCGGCTCACCGTGCTGCCATGCAAGGTTGGGGAAAAGATCTACTACCTCAACGGGAAGTACATCATCCAGGTCGAAGTGGTGGGATACAAGGTCGACGAGACCGGCGCGTGGCTATTCATCGGGGAGACCTACAACCCGGAGACCAACAGGGCCTATCATTGCGATCTGGAGACAGAGAGGATCGGAAAAACCGTATTTTTGACCCGCGAAGAAGCCGAGCGGGCGATGGGGAGGAAGAAGGGTGACTGATTTAAAAATCTGCCCGATCTGTGGGGACAGCTGGATCTATGCCAGCACCGGAGATTATGCGTCAGGATACACCAAACGCGGGTACAAGGTCATGTGCCACTGCACGAGCTCGTTCTTTGCGATTCCGTGGCAACCGACAAAATGGAAAGCAAAAAAGCAATGGAACAGGCTGATCGGCCGCCTGCGGGTGAGACCGGGCCGGTATCCGGAGCACGCGTGGACATTTGCGGTGTATGGCTACAGGCCGCTGCGACTCATCGGCGACTGGTATCTCCTGCGGGCGTATCCGTACCCGACCGTAAAAATATCGCCGTACATCATCAGACGGATAAAGGAGCCACCGAATGAGCGGGCTGCGGTTTGAGTCCATGGCGGACATGCCGCCGAGGATGCGGGAGCTTTATGCACGGCAGCAGATGCCGGGGGCTGACGCGGGGCCGAAGAAGGCCTCGAAGTATCACAGCGCGCCCGCCGAGCGCGGCGAGCTGCGCTTCGACAGCCAGAAGGAAGCCAGGCGATATGACGAGCTGATGGTCATGCTGCGGGCCGGGATCATCTCCGATCTGCGCCTGCAGCCGCAATTCACGCTGCAGGAATCTTATGTGACAGAGACCGGTGAGCGCATTCGCGCAGTGCGGTACACGGCGGACTTTTCGTACCGCTTCGGCGGAAAGCTCGTCGTCGAGGACGTCAAGTCCAAGCCGACGCGGACAAAGGAGTACCTGCGGAACCGCAAATTCATGCGGTCCAAATTCGGGATCGAAATCCAGGAGGTCTAACATGCCAGAAAAAAACGAGAGCAGCCCGCGCGAGGCATGCGGGCTGCCGAAGCAGGGCAATGCCTGCCCGTATGCAAAGCTCGCGCCGGATCTTTGCGCGCGGTGCGGCTGGAACCCGGATGAGCACGCGCGGCGGCAGGCGCTGCCGCTGACCGAGAACGCCGACGGGCTGCGGCACAAGGACATCAGTCAGCCCGAGGACTAAGATCAGCAATCAGCCGGGGAACCATATTTTTTCGGACTTATGCCGCGGCCGCTCCGCCATGAGACGGCCGCGGGAGGATCCCCCGGCTTTGCACCCGGCCCGCGAAACCTCAAGCCCGCGGGCCGGGGATAAAAAGCGCGTGTGGAACGTGCGCGCGGATGGAAACCATCAACGTTACCCCACGCCGGGTGTCGGGATCGCCTGGCGGCATCGTGTTACCTCCTTATGGAAAGCTGCCTGAGCAGACAAGGGCAGCTCGTCTGCGGCGACAGGGGGACGCGCAGGCGCAGGCGGTGCAAGTCCGCTCTGCATAGGGGCCGGGAGACCGGCCCCTGACGAAAGGAGAATGGAAATGTCACACGTAGTCGATCTGACGGGCACAGATTTTGGGTATTTGCACGTCATCGGGCGGGATACCAGCAAAAAAGGAGATACGGCACACTGGATCTGCCGGTGTAAATGCGGGACCGTCTGCAGCAAGGACGGAAAAAACCTCCGGAACGGGCATGCAAAGAGCTGCGGCTGCTTCCGGAAAGAACGCGCGGCCACGCTCGTCACCAAGAAGAATCCAGCCAAAAAGCCAAAAGCCGAACCGAAGAAGAAAAAATTCGGCCGCGGCCCGCAGTGGGCAGGCTCCGGGATCTGCTACAACCCACTCTGCCCGACGCGAAACAACTACCGCGGCGCCTGGAGCTGCACCGAGTGCCGCTTCTGCCCGGAACGCAAATTTGCCCGCCAGTCCAGGCGGGAGATCATCACAATTTAGAGGAAGATACATGCACGTGTATGGCGTGCGGGTACAAGGACTGACGCTGAACGGGTGGCCGGAATTTCCGGCCACGCTTTGAGCGGGCAGAAAAAAACAAAGGAGGGCTACAGCATGCAATGGGAACAGGGATGCTTATTCGACGACAACCCGGAATACGATGCGTTCACGGAGAAATTCAAACAAAAAAAGACAACGGACGACTGCTACACGCCACCGCTTGTTTATGATGCGATCCGGGATTGGGCGTGCAGTGAATATGGGATTGACCCGGCCTGCATCGTGCGGCCATTCTATCCGGGTGGGGATTATGAGCGTTTTGACTATCCGGACGGCTGCGTCGTGCTGGACAACCCGCCTTTTTCGATTCTTTCAAAAATCTGCGAATTCTACATAGACAGAGGGATTGCGTTCTTTCTTTTTGCGCCATCGCTCACGGTGCTCTCCGGCCGATCAACTGTGATGAGGATGAACCATATCATTTGCGATGCAGCCATCACATATGAAAATGGCGCAGTCGTTCACACGGCGTTTGTAACAAGTTTCGGAGGAAACATCGCGCAGAGCGCCCCATCACTCAGAAGGGCAGTCGAGCGGGCGATGCGGCAGATAAAGTCGCAGACGAAACGGGAGTTGCCGAAATATACATATCCGGGCCATGTGCTGACGGCAGCCATGCTGGAGCGATATGCACACTACGGGATAGAGTTTGCGGTTAAGCGCGAGGACTGCACGTGCGTTACAACGTTGGACAGTCAGCGCGCAGCGGGAAAGAAAATCTTTGGTGGCGGGCTGCTGCTGTCAAACCGAGCTGCCGCCGAGAAAGCCGAAGCCGAGAAAGCTGCCGCCGAGAAAGCTGCCGCCGAGAAAGCCGCCGCCGAGAAAGCCGCAGCCGAGAAAGCCGCCGCGCACGTCTGGGGGCTGTCTGAACGTGAAAAGGGCATCATTGCGAGCCTCGGGAAATAAACCGAGGCAGGAGGAGCTATGGTAAAGAGACACAAGCGCCGGAAGTTTTCCGGGAGGGTCTGCGAGCAGATCGTGTACACGGTGGCGGGCGGCACGGATCCGAAGACCAGCCGGCCGAAGAAGCCGCGGTTCCAGTCGCAGGAAGAACGCGAAGAATTCAACACCAGAGTCTCAGCCGCGAAGTTCGCGGCGCTCGTCAACGCCAACTTCTCTCCGACCAGTTATTACTCCACGCTCACGCTCGATCCAGAGCATGAGGTACATACCGCGCAGGAGATGCGCAGGATCCGGGATAAGTTCTACCGCCGCATGGTCTACCGGTATCCGGAGGCCAAGATCGTCATCGTCTACGGCCGGGGCAAATCGACCAACCGCTTCCACCTGCACCTGATCACGGACGGCATTCCTGCCGATGCGCTGGGCCAGCTCTGGGGCCTCGGTAGCGTGATCGAGGTTCGACACTTACGGGAACACAACTATTACATGGACGAAAATGGAAACAAAGTCGACCACGGCCGGGATTATAAGGCGCTGGCCGACTACCTGCACGGCCACTGGAAAAAGGAATTCGGCGGGCATAGGTACAAGGCCAGCCGCAGCTGCGTCCGGCCGGAGCCGGAACCTGCGACCGAGGCCGTGCGCGAGTACAGCCCCAAGCATCCGCCCGTCGCCCCGCGAGGTTACATCCTCGTAGAGGCCCGGACGACAAAGTACGGGTATCAATATTATAAGTATGTAGTCGACCCAAGATCAGAGCACAAGCGGAACGGGAGCCGCTTAAATTAAACCTTGTATATGCGTAAGGTTTTAAAACGAAAGGGTGATAGGGACGAGCGACTACTGGCACAGGGAGTATATCTGCCCATTCTGGCAGGCAGCCGGGAAAAAGACGATCCGCTGCGAGGGGGAATGCGTGCTCGCATTTCCTGAGCGGCGGGAGACATCAGACTACATCACGCGATACTGCGCCAGCTTTGACTACGTGCGGTGCAGCATCGCGGCGGCGAAGCTCCGATACTACGAAAGAACAGAATGAGAGCCGAAGCGCATGCGGAACGCCGTATGCGCTCATTCTGCGTGCGTGGGGTGAAAAGATTTTCCGGATACGCTATGCTGAAAAGCAGAAGGGAGGCGTGAGCCATGGCGAGGAAACCGAAGTATGAATCCGTGGAGCAGATCGAAGGGCTGATCGAGGCGTATTTTGAGAGCTGCAAGGGAGAGATCCTGCGGGATGAGGACGGGAGCATCGTTTTCAACCAGAAAGATGGGACTCCGGTCTGGGTGGGGCGGAAGCCGCCGACGATCCCGGGGCTTGCGCTGGCGCTGGGCTTTTCCAGCAGGCAGAGCCTGTACAACTACAAGGCAAGGAAAGAATTTATGGACACGATTTCGCGCGCGCAGACGCGCGTGGAACAATATACGGCCGAAAGACTGTTCGACCGGGACTCTCAGCGGGGCGCGCAGTTCGCGCTGGAGTATGGGTTCCGCTACAGACGGGATGCGGAGGGCGAAAAAAAGGATGAAAGCCAGAGGATCACGATGGAGGCGGAGGCGGAGGCTTACGCGGGATGAAAAAGCGCTGCTTCGGGGAACCGAACGAAAAGCAAAAGCTGTTTCTGCTGGATCATCACCGGCATGTGGCCTATGGCGGTGCGCGCGGCGGAGGGAAAAGCTGGGCTGTGCGGACGAAGGCAAAGCTGCTGGCACTGCACTTCGCAGGGATCAAGGTTCTGATCGTCAGGCGCGCGATGCCTGAGCTCCGGAACAACCACATCGAGCCGCTGAAAAAAGAGCTGGCGGGGATCGCGAAGTACAACACCACCGACAAGACCTTCCGGTTCCCAAACGGATCGACGATCACGTTCGGTTACTGCGACAACGCGGGAGATCTGGGGCAATACCAGGGCGCGGAATACGACGTGCTGTTCATTGACGAGGCCGGGCAGCTGCAAAAGGAGTGGATCGACCAGATCAACGCATGCGTGCGAGGCACGAACCCGTTTCCAAAGCGGACGTACTACACGCTGAACCCAGGCGGACCGGCACATGCGTATTTCAAGCGCCTGTTCATTGACCACAGATTTGAGGACAAAGAGAAGCCGGAAAACTACAGCTTCATTCAGGCGCTGGTGCAGGACAACAAAGTCCTGATGCAGATCCAGCCGGAGTATATCGAGCAGCTCGAAACACTGCCGCCGAAGCTGCGTGAGGCATGGCTGTATGGCAGGTGGGACGTCTACGAAGGACAATTCTTTGAGGACTTCCGGGACGATCCGGAACACTACAAAGACCGGCGCTGGACGCATGTCATTGAGCCGTTTGAGATCCCGGACGGGTGGACGATCTGCAGGAGCTATGACTTTGGCTACGGCAAGCCGTTTTCCTGTGCGTGGTGGGCGGTCGACTATGACGGCGTGATCTATCGCATTCTGGAGCTTTACGGATGCACGAAGACACCGAACGAGGGCGTCAAGTGGAACCCGGACAAGCAGTTTGCGGAGATCAGCAGGATCGAGCGGACGCATGCGTGGCTCAAAGGAAAGAACATCATCGGCGTCGCCGACCCGGCGTGCTGGGCGGCGGATCGCGGAGAGAGCATCATGCAGACCGCAGCGAAATACGGTGTATATTTTTCACCGGGAGACAACGAGCGCATTGCGGGGTGGATGCAGTGCCACTACCGGCTACAGTTTGACCCGGATGGATACCCGAGAATGTATGTATTTGCAGGGTGCAAAGCGTTTATCCGGACGATCCCGATGCTCATGTATGACGAGCACAAGGTGGAGGATCTGGATACGAAAATGGAGGATCACTGCGCGGACGAATGGCGGTATATGTGCATGTCGCGGCCGATCAAGCCGACGGTACCGGCAGAAGCACCGCCGGTTCTGTTTGATCCGCTGGACATGATGAAACGGAGGTAAGGCCATGCTGGCACCACAACTGACGGAGACTGAGAAGCAGACCATGATGACGGAGGTCTTTCTCGGATACAACCACAACCTCGAGCTGGCGGACGGGGAGTTTTATGACATGGAGAATCTGTCGGCGGACGAGTATCCGCTGCTCGCGCCGCGGCCAAGGCGGGGGACGGCGCAGGCGATCGAGGGCGTGCAGGGGATCCTGGCGAAGGATGCGCTGTGCTGGGTGCAGAACCAGGTGCTTTATATCAACGGCGCTTCGATGGAGGCATATATGCCGTCCGTGTCGATCTCGGCGGGGGAAAAGCAGCTCATTTCCATGGGCGCGTATCTGTGCATTTTCCCGGATGGGATCTACTTCAACACCGAGAAGTATTCCGACAACGGATACATGGGACAGGAGAACACCGTCAACGCGGCAAGCACGAACATTGACATTTCCCTATGCCTCGTCGACGGGACGGCACTGACGGTGAGCTATAAGCAAGCCAGCCAGCCGGAAAACCCGTCGAACGGGCAGTACTGGCTCGACACGTCCGGCAAGCTCCACACGCTCAAGCAGTGGGCGGAGGCGACGAGCCAGTGGGTATCCGTGCCGACGGTGTATCTGAAGCTTTCCGCGAACGGCATCGGGAAGGGCTTTCAGCAATACGACGGCATCCGGCTTTCGGGGCTGACGGGAAACGAGCAGATCGAAAAGCTCAACGGCAGCCAGATCCTCTACGACGTGGGCGAGAGCTATATCGTGATCGTCGGCCTCGTCGACGAGACGACGAAGGTGACGAGCGGGACCGTGAAGACGGCCCGGAAGGTCCCAAGCATGGACTTCATCACCGAGAGCGGGAACCGGCTGTGGGGCTGCAAGTACGGCGTGGCGGACGGCGAGACCGTCAATGAGATCTACTGCTGCAAGCTGGGTGATTTTAAGAACTGGGAGTGCTACCAGGGCGTGTCGACGGATTCGTGGCGCGCGAGCTGCGGCACGGACGGAAAGTGGACGGGCGCGGCGACGCTGGCGGACAGCCCGATCTTCTTCAAGGAGGACTGCTTCCACCGGGTGTATCCGTCGGCGACGGGGGCACATCAGGTGGTCGTGCAGAAGTGCGCGGGCGTGCAGAATGGGTCGAACAAGAGCCTCGTCGTGGTGGATGACCGGCTGTATTACAAATCGCGGATGGGCGTTTGCGTGTACGACGGGAGTCTGCCGCAGGAGATCGGCAGCTGCTTCGGGACGAAGCTCTACTACAATGCCGTGGCCGGCGGCGCCAGAGGGAAGTACTTCATCAGCATGGAGGATGAAGGCCATAACTGGTCGCTGTTCGTCTACGACACGCGAAAGGGCCTGTGGCACAGGGAGGACAGCACCCACGCAGAGGACTTCGCGCGGGTGGACGATGAGCTGTATTTCCTTGAGGATGGAACGCTCAGGACCGTGTACGGGAGTGTCGGGACGCTGGAAGCCCCGGTCGGCTGGATGGCGGAGACGGGGATCATGACGTATGGGCTGGTCGGGAAGAAGTATGTGTCCCGGATCAACCTGCGGATGCAGCTGCCGAAGGG
>OIXA01000848.1_pt1 | contig 41780 bp, 36 predicted proteins | sample 1587721 | NCBI WGS metagenome assembly OIXA01 (sample SAMEA3888900, study PRJEB22519) | human gut metagenome | biome: human gut; feature: human-associated habitat; material: faeces | place: Denmark | collected 2013
TAGCCTGATAGTTGAGGAAAGCGATGCGGGTAGTACCCACCCAGGCAGAGTAAGCTTTCGCTAAACCTCCCAGACCAATCACTATTGATAAAGCTAAGAAAATGTGCTTTTTCTTAATTTTTTTCAAGTTAATACGTTTCAATATTCTTAATCCTTTTTTCATAATCCTTTATTTTCGGGATGCAAAGGTAATCCCCAAAAACAATTCTTGCAATACCGAAAAATTATGATTATCCACCGTCAAATACCTAACAACAAGTAGCAGTATTATCCAACATCTCCTGCAGCTAATTATAAACCATTACTATTTTAGCATAAAAAAACTGTCAGGCAAAAGCCCGACAGTTTCGTTTCTTTCGTTCACAAAATCTTTCACATTGCGCACAGATATCATAACCCAACATAGCACCGAGAATAAAATCTTCTTCTGGCGACAATTGGCACAATGGCTTAGTGACAATCATCCGAATAGCATCCAAGCACTCTCGTTTGCCAAAGAACAAATTCAGATTACCATTGCCCACAGGCTGAATGATATATTCTATGTTCTGATTCTGCAATCTTGTAATGGCAAAAGATTCATATTGTTTGTCGAAAGTATAAAGCACCATACGGCGCACACCCTTTTTATACTCAAAAATATGGTTCATCAGAACCTTTAAATCTATTGGCATCGAAGTTTTACATTGCATACTATTCAAATGTTTAAGTTTGGAATCAAGAAGCCGAAACCATGGTAGTGTCTCAACTCCTTGATTCTGACAAATACTAATAACTAATCTACATTTAAAAACTGAATTCCATTTTCAATTTATCATTAAAGCGAAGGTTTGATGCTCTCGAGCCAAGCATTGATACGCTCCTCGGTCTTATCGTCCTCGTTTATTTCATCAAGAACTAAGCCTACGAAGTTACCATCCTCTACAGCCTCACTATCATCGAATGTATAGCCTTCGGTAGAAACTCCTGGCAACACATTTCCTCCTGCAACAACAGCGGCATCATACAATTCCTTCATTCCGCCACAGAATGTGTCAGGATACGACTCGCTATCACCACAACCAAAGAGAGCTACGGTTTTACCTGTCAAACCTGCATTCTTCAATGTTTTCACACCATCGTACCAATCATCTTGCATCTCACCAGCTCCCCAAGTAGAGGTGCCAAGAATCAGATTGTCATAGCTGGTTATCGTCGCTTCGTCAATACTTGCTACATCTACAGCTTGCGCATCAAGCTTTGAGGCGATGGTCTGGGCTATCGACTGACATGTGCCAGTGGAAGAGCCATAAATTACAATTGTAGATTTCATCTTTAATTATTCCTTTTAGTTACTTAAAAAATGGTATATTATGAATTTCGGTTGCAAAGTTAAAGGAATAGCATAAAATCCACAATACCAAAAAGTTATGATTATTAGCCTATCGATACCAACATATAATTAGAAGCCTTTTCAAGCAACCCTATTACACCACAACAAATAATGACTAACCCCCTCTCTCTTGCTCACAATACCACGATATAATGATAGGCTAAAAGAATATAAAAATCAGAATACCAACAATATATGATTGTCGGTATCGAAGAAAAAGCGTAACTTTGCACCATCATAATATATATAATAAGGTAGAAGAAGTCAGAAAGCTTCCCCCCACCCCATTTTTAACACAGAAACAAAGTTTAAGGTATATGAAAAAGATGAAGCTCTACGAAGCTGACGATAAGATGATTGAACTTATCCGCGACAACTATAGTGTGCTGCAAGGTCTTGGTGCCTTCGGCATCCGTCTTGGTTTTGGCGACAAAACAGTTAGCGAGGTTTGCGGAGAGCAAGGTGTAGATTGCTACACATTTCTTGCCATAGTAAACTTCTTTATCAATGGCTATAGCCCTAACCCTGACGACGAGAAAATATCTGTAAGCACTCTGCTCACCTATCTGCAGGCTTCACACAAATATTTTCTCGGGTTCCAACTTCCTTCCATCCGCAAGCACTTAGAAGAGGCTCTTTCAAATGGTGGCAACCTTGCCGTGCTCATTCTGCATCTATACGACAACTATGCCCACGCTATTCAGCAGCACATGAAATACGAGGAGAAGACTCTCTTCCCTTATGTTGAAGCATTGCTGAGAGGCGAACAGATGCAAAACTACAATATCGACATTTTCTCAAAGCACCATGGCGATACCACAAGCAAACTGCAGGAGCTAAAGAGTATCATCATCAAATACTTGCCTTACGACGGACAGTCGAACAATATGCTCACCAGCTCTCTCTACGACCTGTATAACAACGAGGAATGGCTAAGCAACCATAGCAATGTGGAGGACGAAATCTTTATCCCTGCAATCCGCGTGTTGGAGCGCAAGATAAAGAACGACGATGTTTCGGCTCGACTTTCAAACATGATTAGCAACAGCGACAATATGGAGTCGATATCCGACCGCGAACGTGAAATCATCGTCTGCCTGGTGCAAGGCATGTCGAACAAGGAGATTGCCGACCATTTGTATATCTCGGTAAATACCGTAATCACCCATCGACGCAACATATCTCGCAAGCTACAAATCCACTCGCTTGCCGGTCTTACCATCTATGCCATCGTAAACAATCTTATAGACATCTCTGCATGCTCTATTAAGCAATAATTATACAAAAAAACAGGCTAAAAAAGTAATACGTGATACTTGGCAAAGTATCACGTATTACTTTGCAAAGTATCACGTAATACTTGGGCAAGTATCACGTGATACTTTTTTCGCTATCTTTTTCGTCTCCATTCATTATTTTCTAAACCTCTTTGAAACGGCAGAATATCCGCAGCGCTGACATAGAGGTTCTACAGCGATATGGTTGGTGAATCCTTGATAGATTGCCGTGGCACGAGGAGAAACGAGAATCTGCTCCAAACTTTGGTCAAAGAGATTGCCTAAGCTTATGTCGCCATTGTGATCTAAGCAGCATGGCACCACGCTACCATCAACAAGCACACCTATCTGATTGCGAAGAGCATAACAGAACACTTCTTCTTCGCCATAAGTAGCATGCTGAAGGTCGGGCCACTCAAACATATTATCGTTTTCTATATATAGATAGTCGGCAAGTTTCCAACCGTCGTATCTCTTAGTCCAAGGTTGTGGAACATGGTTGGCTATCAGATTAAGGATAGTATCATTCATACTATTGTGACCACCCTCATTCCATAGTCGCAACACGATGACGCATCCACGATGTGCAGCTTCTATGGCAAACGTCATCACATCATCAATATATCGCTCAAGGTCGGCTTTGCCATTGCCCTCATGCGAATGGAGCGATATCTGAATCTTATGAGGCAAAGCATCAAGCATATCATGACGTTGCGACAGCAAGGTGCCATTGGTGGTGAGCACAGGAACAAAACCTTTATCCTTAGCCATCTTTACAAACTGTGGCAACTGAGCATGAAGAAAAGGTTCGCCCATGAGATGGAAATACAGGAACTTGACTTCGCCCTTAAGTCGCGAAGTCAACGTATCAAATTCTTCCATCGTCAGAGTGTGCTTAGCCCTTGCCGTCTTTGGGCAAAACACACAATCGAGATTACAAACATTGGTTATTTCAAGATAGCATCGGGTTATCATAATGTAAAAGAATGTATATGGGAATATTTTTGGTTGTTTTAAATTTGTGGGGAGAAATGGGGTAACTCTCGGCAGCGATATTGCTGTGGTGTGACAAGGGTGTTCTTCTTGAACAAACGGATGAAATATGACTGGTCGTCGTAGCCTAATTCGTGAGCTATCTGCTTTAGTGGCAGATCGGTGGTAACGAGGAGGAGCTCGGAGCGTTCTATCTTTTTGTTTGTGATATAGGCATTAGGGGTATAGCCTGTGTTTTTGCGGAACAAACGAATGAAGTGGTCTTTGGTGAGATATACTTGCGAGCTTAGGGTGCCGATATCTATTGGTTCAGAGAGATGATGACGGATGTATTTCAGCGTTTTCTTGATGCGACTGTCGATGACAGATTCTTTTGGTTTAGAGATACGGACGAAACGAGCAAGTATGGTATAGAGGATACCGCGCGATTCGAGACGGTCGGCAAATGTGCGACTTAGGCTTACCTGGATGTTGGACTGGATGGAGTGCTGATTGTCGTAAGATTGAGGGTCGGACTGCGGTAACTGCATCTGTGGATTCAAAGCTATGAGGCGACTCATCAAACTCTCGTCTTCGGGCAAAGCTTCTAAATCAAAGGGGAATTCGAAATCATCAAAGATATTTGAGTCGCAGGATGGATCTTCATAGATATGGACATAGTAGTGGGAAAATGTGCCTGTACAGATGTTGCTATGCAGGGTGTTTGGAGGGATGATATATAGATGGTGGGGCAACAGTTGCAGGGTGGCATTTGGCATAACGACCTGTGCCGCGCCTTCGGTAACATAGTAGAGGCGAGCAAAGGGGCTCTTCACGTCTTTCCAATTCCAGTCGCCATGGTGGTGGGCAATACCAGCATGGAGCATCAGGAAATGTAGGTCGTTGACGGTATAGTCGGTCATGGTTGGTTGGGATTTTTAATAGTGAGAATTTAAAAGTTGAGGTAAAGGTAGCACTTTTATTTCATTTTTCGACATATGGATAGTAGAAAAGTGGGTTTCGATGGTACAATATCGATTTTAGGTTTTCATTTCATGGTTAGACGAAAGATTTATCATAATTTTGCTTGTGGAAAACCCAACAACTAAAAACTTTCACAAAGATGAAAAAGACTATTATAACACTACTATTATCAACTGCTATCACTGCAACCGCACAACAGAATGACGTGGCGGTGAAGACAGGTGAGTTTTCTGGCGATTGGCAATCGCTAAGTGCATGGGAATGTCCGGAATGGTTTAAGGATGCTAAGTTTGGCATTTGGGCGCATTGGGGTCCACAATGTCATGCAGAGGACGGCGACTGGTATGCTCGATTTATGTATTATGAGGGAAGCGGAGCTTACAATTGGCACAAAAGCCATTTCGGTGACCCAAAGACGTATGGACTGAAGGAGCTTTGCAACGACTGGAAGGCGCAAAACTGGAATCCACAGGAGTTGGTGAGCTTGTATAAGAGCGTGGGCGCACGCTATTTTATGGCATTGGGTAATCATCACGACAACTTCGACTTATGGAATTCGCCATATCAAGAGTGGAACTCGGTGAACATTGGTCCGAAGAAGGACTTGATAAAAGGATGGAGCGATGCGTGCAAGGCTGAAGGACTGCCACTGGGTGTGTCGATTCATGCCTCGCATGCATGGACATGGCTGGAGCCTTCGCAGAAATATGATGGAAAACTGACAAAGGCTGACGGTAAAGGAAAATGGTGGGAAGGAATGGACCCACAGGAGCTGTATGCGCAAAACCATGCTCACTCTACTGGATGGGAGAATAGTGGAACTATCCACTCGCAATGGGAGTGGGGAAATGGTGCATCGCAACCTTCGGCAGAATATAAGCAGAAGTTTCAAAACCGAGTGTTGGAACTTATCGACGACTACAATCCAGACATGTTATACTTCGATGATACTGCAATGCCTTTTTATGGATGCGACGACCAGGTGGGAAAGAATATCCTACAGCACTACTACAACCACAGCGCTGCTCTGCACAAGGGTAAGCCAGAGGTGGTGGTGACGGGAAAAAAGCTCACTAAAGAACAGAAGGGATACATGATGTGGGATGTGGAACGAGGAATTCCGGACCGTCCGCAGGATACTTATTGGCAGACTTGCACTTGTATAGGCGACTGGCACTATAGTCAGGATGTATACAATAATAATAGGTATAAGAGTGGTGCCACGGTGATTCGCATGCTCATTGATGTGGTAGCGAAGAATGGTAACTTATTACTCTCGATTCCGGTAAAGAGCGATGGCACTATTGACGACAAGGAGCGCAAAGTGTTGGCGGATATCAAGGCATGGATGGATATCAACAGCGAGAGCATATATGGCACACGCATGTGGAAAACATTCGGCGAAGGTCCGCTTGCCGAGGCTGCTAACCCGATCAACGCACAGGGATTTAACGAGGGACAGGCATATTCGGCACAGGATGTAAGATATGTAGTGAAGGATGGAAAGGTGTATGCCACCATCATGGCATGGCCTAAGGTTGGCGATTTCACTTTCAAGGCTTTCTCGACAGCCGAGGCTACATATAGCGGTGATGTAGAAAAGGTGGAACTATTAGGCTACGATGGCGAAATTTCGTTTAAACAAAATCTGAAAGGTCTGACTATCATGGTTCCTAACACTAAGCCTAACAATATCGCGCCTGTGTTTAGAATCACGGTAAAGGGCGAAAGCAGTAATGCCAACCTATTGCTACAATCGCTGATTGGGGATATGGAAGAGGCTATCGGCTCGCTGACGACGCATCCTTATAACACAGGAAAATATAATTCTACAAAATTGGAGCAGGTGCGCACTGCTTTAGACAAAGCTAAAAATGTGGGAATAGACGCTACCAACGAGGTATGTCAAGCTGCACGACAGGAACTTGCTAAAGCATGGCACGACTTCAATAATAATGGTTTGAACAAAGGGGGAGCATTTAGTGGTATCATTTGCGAGAATCTGACATCTCAATATCTTATTGAGGCTTCTGGATTTAGCCGTGCTGAAGGTGGCAATAAGAGATTCGGCAAGCCTAAGAACTGGCAGGTTGAGAACTTTTGCATTCCAAACAATGGCGATGGCACTAAACAGGGATTAGACAAATACTCTGGCAACGAGGCTTTGATGCTTGGTGTGTGGAATGATGCCAAGAGCAACACAAAGGGCGACCTACACAATGCACGTATATATAGAAAGGTGACGCTGCCTGCTGGTAAGTACTACTTTGGCGCTGCATACAACACAACATATAACATCAGTCAGCAAGCGTATATGTTTGTTGGAACAAAGCTGAGCGAAACTGCCAACATCCCTGACGAGGCTTTGGCTTACTACCCTATCGCAAATTGCACTAAAGATCTAAAGATGCAGGGGCTATACTTTCAAATAGATGAGGAAACGGAGCTATACATCGGATTTCAGGCTGATTTGCTAAATGGATCTACTACACAGGAGTTTCGCGCTGAACAAGTAGCTCTATACGCACCGAAAGAAGGTGGAGAAATGCACTCTGCTAAAAATGGATGGCAGAAGATTGACAAAATGCCAGATGATGTAAGCCAATATTTCTACGCATTCTACGACCATGGCACAGACCGCGCATTGGTATTGGAAAAGGGAAATAATCAAGGGGCTGAAAGCATGACTATGTGGTATGAGGATGATGTGTGTCCAGAAACTAATAAGCATGCATTATGGATGCTTGATGCTTTTGATGAAAACAACTATTCCGGTGCTAAGAGAGAGAATGCTAAATGGTTCATGAGAACACCTGTGAGCAATGCCGACTACTGCATGCAACACGACAACGCATGGAACTTTCGCATTGGTAACAACGGGGGAAGGATGGACCGACAGATGCTATGTGGCTCCTACATATATGCCCGAGGGATATTGGACTCTGACAAACAATAATGGTAATGGATATATCGGACATTGGGACGATACAGACGAAATTGCAGGTAATGCTACTGATGGTCGTATCGGACGTTACGATATCTATGCCATTAAGCGCGGAAAATATGTTGCTGCTGTAGAAAATCTCACTAAAGGTTCTGAAGATAGTCCTATAGATTTGACATATCTCATCACTAACGCTGAAGCTACAAGATATAATAATTTTCATGCAAAGCAACCTGTAGGGTGGAACTTATCACTGGACGATGCCTTCGAAGTGGAGTATGCTAACTACTTGCCAAGTAAGGTTGGTGACAGCTACTTCAACAAATGGCAAGGTTCGGGAAATATCTCTGACCGCAGTATGGGGCAGACTATCACTGCCCTACCCACGGGAAAATATCGCGTTAGTGTAACTACATCGGCTACTACTATCCATAATGGAGCTTGGCTCTTTGCAAACGACAAAGAGGCTGATATGACCAAACTTTCCAACAATGTGCTAACATAATTCTGGATATCAACAACGGCACACTCGACTTCGGTGTGAAACTGAAAAACTACCAAAGCAATGACTGCAAATTCGACCACTTTACATTAGAGTTTCTTGGCAATAATAATGAATCGACTGGCATCAGCGAACAACCAACATTCAACTTAAACAACGAGAATCAACAAAAAGTAAAAACCTATTCCATTTCTGGTATGCGCCTAAACAACCCAACAAATAAAGGTATATACATTGAGGTGAAGAATGGTAAGAGTAAAAAAATAATCCGTTAGGATAGCATTTTTATACACTCAAAAAAGGCGTACAACCTGAATCTATATGATTTCAGTTGTACGCCTTTTTGGGGGAATGTATGTAAAATCTGTATTTAACTAAGGATAGGTGCGTTTATGCTTTATAAATTACACATAAATTCAAATTACGGCTAAAAAATAAAGAATCAGCAATAATAATTATGGAGGCTTAGAAAAAAATGATTATCTTTGTCCATGATAATTAAAAAATGTCAGTTACATACATTTCATCATATCCACGTTAATTATGTCAAATAATCGCACTTGGCTTGCCTTTGCCAATAGAAAAAGATGTAGACATGCTGATGCAATCCATAGTTTTGGATTCATTAGCTGGAGAATGGGAAGAGCACGTTTTTCTATCGGAGACGTTGTATATCTTTTTATGTCAGATGAGCGTTGTATACGCTTCAAGATGGTTGTAACTGCAGAGAATTGCAAACGTGAAGACCAAGAATTCTGGGTTGAAACGCCACCAAATGATATTACTTACAAACTTGAACTTCTTGAGGAATACGAAGGCACAATGCTTTCTGAAAAAGAGCTATGTAATCATGGCTTAAAAGGAGGCAGATCTCTTGAAGTTCCTAATTGCAACAATAAAGAACTTATTGGATACATTAAATCAATATTCTAACTATGAAAGGCGACGCACAACCCCTAATAAAATTCTTTGATGGATCGGACAAGCGATTCATCATACCTCTGTATCAGCGCAACTACGACTGGAAGGAGGAAAACTGTGAGCAGTTGTTCTAAGATTTGATGAAGCTCCATAATAGTGACCGTAAGAGTCATTTTTTGGTAGTATCGTATCCAGCATTCAGTCGGGAACTGAAGACAGATTCATCATTGATGGTCAGCAGCGAATCACAACCGTTTCGTTGCTACTTATAGCTATGGTCAATGCCAAGAAAGAAGGACTGATAGAGGCTACTGATGCAAAGCTTGTTGAGAAAATCTTCAAGCGTTATCTTGTGGATGAATATCAGGAGGATGAACGTAAGGTGAAACTTAAACCCATCAAGAAAGATATGCAGGCATTTGACGCGTTGCTTTATAAGCCAAAAGACCAATATATCAAGGAATCAAACGTGACTCGCAATTACGACTTCTTCTATAACAAGATAACTAGTGTTGGTCTAACCCTCGACGAGCTCTTTGAGACCATAAAGAAACTTGAAGTTATCAACATACGTCTTGACGAAGATGATGACCCACAGTTGATTTTTGAAAGTCTGAACTCTACAGGTCTTGATCTGAGCGAAGCAGATAAGATTCGCAACTATCTCTTGATGTCACTCGCACCTGCAGAACAGGACGATCTTTATACTCGGTTCTGGAATCCAATAGAAGAATTTACCAAGTACGATCCATCCTCTTTTGTACGTGATTATCTTACTATGAAGCAGGGTAAGATTGGTCGTATTGATAAAATCTACTTTATATTCAAAGAGTATGCAGAGACTGCAGACATTGATAGGGCAACACTCTTGGAAGACATGCATCACTATGCTAAGATTTACAGCCAAGTTGACAATGCAGAAGTAGGTACAGCCAAGCTAAATAGGAAGTTGAATCAGCTTCGGACGTTGGATTCTACTATTGCTTATCCTTTCTTTATGGCTTTCTTCGACTATGCATCAAAAGTGGGATTGGCAGAAACAGAAATCTACCAAGTTCTTGATGTCATAGAAGCCTACTGGGCTCGCAGAATCATTTGCAATCTTCCATCGAATGCTTTGAATAAGGTTTTTGCCACACTTCACAGAGATGTGTTGAATCACGTCAACAGGTCGAGTGACGAGACTTCACCTTCATATATTGACGTACTGAAATACGTTCTGCTAAAGAAGGGACGTTCTTCGGTGTTTCCATCAGACGAGGAGGTGAAGGGCGATTTCAAGACACGCCAAGTATATAAGATGCCTGTCAATGCTCGTATGTTTATACTCGAGCGCATGGAGAACCAAGACAATAACGAACGTCATGATGTGGTGAAGGAACTGACCGAGAAGAATTTCACGATTGAGCATATCATGCCACAAACATTGTCTGACAAGTGGAAAACCGCATTGGGCGATGATTGGGAAAGAATTCATGAGCAATATCTTCATACAATGGCAAACCTTACCCTCACTGGATATAATTCTCAATATAGCAATCTTACCTTTATTGAGAAAAGAGACATGGAGAAAGGTGTCAAAGACAGTGCGTTCCGGTTGAACAACTCTGTGAAATCGTGCGAACAATGGACCGAAACGGAACTAAAAGCGCGTCAGAAAGAACTACAGGATGTGTTTATGCGGCTTTGGCCTATGCCTACAACATCATTTGAACCGTTGAGCCGTGAGGCGGAATCTGCATCACTTGACGATGAGGATTATGAGTTCACAGGCAAGAAGCTTCAAGCGTATATGCTCCATGGGGTTAGATACACGGTCAATACATGGAAGGAAATGCTCATTCAGGTATGTGGACACATTCTTATAGAAAAACGTTCAACTATAGAATGGCTTTGTGCAAATGAAAAGTGCAGTTTCTCAACTACACAAGAAGACTGGAGACGAGAACTTGCTCCAGGGATGTATGTATGGACAGACAATAGTACAGCGACCAAGATAAACATACTTCACGGTATGTTTGAGGAATGCAACATCCCTGCATCAGAACTTGTCTTTGAATTCCGTTTAGATCAGGAAGGAGAAGATGAAGAATAATTTTTTGAATAAATAGAAAATATACAACCTGATCTATATCTTTTATTATCCAAATAAGACAAAGTCTACAAAAAAAATCCGTGTAACTCAACGAGCTACACGGATTTTCTTTATTTATTACTTGTTTGTCAAACTTACTTAACCTCCTCAAAGTCTGCATCCTGGACATTGTCATTCTGACCACCAGCCTGCTGACCGCCCTGAGCACCATTAAAGCCGGCATCAGCACCTGGCTGAGCACCCTGGGCTCCCTGATACATCTGAGCAGAAGCAGCCTGCATAACCTGATTGAGGTTGCTGATAGCAGAATCGATAGCGGCAACGTCGCCAGCCTTATGAGCATCCTTGAGCTGCTGGAGAGCAGACTCAATACCAGGCTTCTGGTCTGCAGGAATCTTATCACCATTATCCTTCAAGAAGTTCTCGGTAGTGAAGATCATAGAGTCAGCCTGATTCATCTTATCTACACGCTCACGCTCAGCCTTATCAGCAGCAGCATTCTGCTCAGCCTCAGCCTTCATACGCTTGATTTCCTCCTCGCTCAAGCCGCTTGAAGCCTCGATACGGATAGCCTGCTCCTTACCTGTAGCCTTATCCTTAGCGCTAACATTCAAGATACCGTTAGCATCGATATCGAATGTAACCTCAATCTGAGGAACACCACGACGAGCTGGGGCAATACCCTCAAGATTGAACTGACCGATAGACTTATTCTGTGCAGCCATTGGACGCTCACCCTGAAGAACATGGATTGTTACAGCAGTCTGATTGTCGACAGCAGTAGAGAATGTCTCACTCTTCTTGCAAGGAATTGTAGTGTTAGCCTCGATAAGCTTTGTCATCACACCACCCATGGTCTCGATACCGAGGGTAAGAGGAGTAACGTCGAGAAGAACGATGTCGCTCTTATCACCTGTAAGCACAGCACCCTGGATAGCAGCACCAACAGCAACAACCTCATCTGGGTTTACACCCTTTGAAGGCTCTTTGCCGAAGTAATTCTTAACCAAAGTCTGAACGGCAGGGATACGGCTTGAACCACCTACGAGGATAACCTCATCAATATCTGATGTCTGAAGCTTAGCGTCACGCATAGCATTCTGGCAAGGTACGAGACAAGCCTGAATAAGGTTGTGTGCCAACTGCTCGAACTGTGAACGTGTCAAAGTCTTAACCAAGTGCTTAGGCATACCACCCTCTGCGCTGATATAAGGCAAGTTGATTTCAGTAGAAGTTGTAGAAGACAACTCTATCTTAGCCTTCTCTGCAGCCTCCTTCAAGCGCTGCATAGCCATTGGATCCTTTGTAAGGTCGATACCCTCATCAGCCTTGAATCCCTGAACGAGCCAATCGATGATTACCTGGTCGAAGTCATCACCACCAAGGTGAGTATCACCATTAGTAGAAAGAACCTCAAATACACCGCTACCGAACTCAAGGATAGAGATATCGAAAGTACCACCACCAAGGTCGAATACGGCAATCTTCATATCCTTGTCAGCCTTGTCTACACCATAAGCAAGAGCTGCAGCAGTTGGCTCGTTAACGATACGCTTTACATCAAGACCTGCAATCTGTCCAGCCTCCTTAGTAGCCTGACGCTGTGAGTCAGAGAAGTAAGCAGGAACGGTGATGACAGCCTCAGTAACTTCCTGTCCGAGATAGTCTTCAGCAGTCTTCTTCATCTTCTGAAGAATCATAGCAGAGATTTCCTGTGGAGTATACTTACGACCTTCGATGTCTACACGTGGGAAACCACCCTCGTTACTTACAGTATAAGGTACGCGAGTAACTTCCTTAGCGCACTGCTCGTATGTCTCACCCATGAAACGCTTGATAGAATAAACGGTGTTTTTTGGGTTTGTGATAGCCTGACGCTTTGCAGGGTCACCAACCTTACGTTCACCATCCTTTACGAAGCCTACAACAGAAGGTGTTGTACGCTTACCTTCGCTATTTGCGATTACTACTGGTTCGTTGCCTTCGAATACAGCAACGCAACTGTTTGTAGTTCCTAAGTCGATTCCAATAATCTTTCCCATAGTTATATTTATTTTTTGTTATTATACATATTATTATATACATGCACCACACATGAACACCGATATATTTGCAAACCATGTGCCAAAGGAATATGACTATGGGAGATGCGACAGCAATATGACAATTTGACAGAAAAAGGCTGCACACCATAGTCTTTGCGACTAATAGCATGCAGCCTTGTCAGATATTGGTTGATAAATTGTTTTATTCTTCCTTCTTATCAGCAATAGCTTGCTTGATAAGTCCTTCGAGCTCTTCGCACAATTCTGGATTATCTCTTAGCATAGCCTTTGTGGCATCCCTACCCTGTGCCAGTTTTGTTCCGTTGTAGCTAAACCATGAGCCTGACTTTTGGATGATTCCGTAGTCAACGCCAAGGTCGAGGATTTCACCTATCTTAGAGATACCCTCGCCAAACATGATTTCAAACTCAGCCTTACGGAAAGGAGGAGCAACCTTGTTCTTGATTACCTTCACACGTACTTGGTTACCTATTATCTGGTCACCATCCTTGATAGCTGTAACCTTGCGGATATCAAGACGCACGCTTGAGTAGAACTTCAAAGCATTACCACCAGTGGTTGTTTCAGGGTTACCAAACATCACACCAATCTTCTCGCGCAACTGGTTGATGAAGATACAAGTGGTGTTGGTCTTAGATATCGTAGAAGTAAGCTTACGCAAAGCCTGACTCATGAGTCGTGCCTGTAGACCTACTGCCGAATCGCCCATATCGCCCTCAATCTCCTTCTTAGGAGTAAGCGCAGCCACAGAGTCGATAACAATGATATCGATAGCGCTTGAGCGTATCAGCTGATCAGCAATCTCCAAAGCCTGCTCACCATTATCTGGCTGAGATATCCACAGATTGTCGACATCTACACCAAGCTTGGCAGCATAGAAACGGTCGAAAGCATGCTCTGCATCGATGAATGCTGCAATACCGCCATTCTTCTGAGCCTCAGCAATAGCATGGATTGCAAGAGTAGTCTTACCCGACGACTCAGGACCATAAATCTCGATGATACGTCCTTTTGGATAGCCGCCTACGCCAAGAGCCACATCAAGACCGATGCTACCAGTAGGGATAACCTCTACATTCTCAATCTGCTCATCACCCATACGCATGATAGAGCCTTTACCGAAATCTTTTTCTATCTTTGACATGGCTGCTTGCAGGGCTTTCAGTTTACCCTCTTGCATAGCCTTCTGTGTGTCTTCGTTTTCTTTAGCCATAAATATTAATTTGTGAAGTTATTGGGGTTAAGAAACTGATGGAGTATTAAAGTTCCAAGTCGCCATCAAACTGCTCGTGCCAAGGCAATCCCTGCTTGTTGAGCTCTTCCATGAATGGATCTGGATCAAACTCCTCAACATTGTGAACACCTGGTTTTCTCCAAAGACCCTTGCAGAACATCATAGCGCCTATCATAGCAGGCACACCTGTGGTATAAGAAACACCCTGCATGCCAGTCTCGTTGTAAGCATCCTGGTGCTTACAGTTATTATATATATAATAGGTGTGCTCCTTGCCATCCTTCAAACCACGAATGCGGCAGCCGATACTTGTCTCGCCCTCATAGTTCTCGCCAAGATCCTGTGGGTTAGGCAACACAGCCTTCAAGAACTGCAATGGCACAATCTTAACCTTAGCTGTACCTGTACCATCAGCCAATGGAGCCTCATACTCAATTTCGTCGATACGGCTCATGCCAAGGTTCTCGATGCAGTCGAGATATGTGAGATACTGCTGACCGAATGTCATCCAGAAGCGTGCACGCTTGATAGTTGGATAGTTGATAACCAACGATTCAATCTCCTCATGGTGCAAGAGGTAAGATTCGCGAGGACCGATATTAGGATAAGTCAATGGCTTATGAATCTCCATTGGCTCAGTCTCGATATACTTACCATTCTCATAGTAAAGGCCCTTCTGAGTAATCTCTCGGATGTTGATTTCAGGGTTGAAGTTTGTAGCGAAAGCCTTGTGGTGGTTACCAGCATTGCAGTCTACGATATCGAGATACTGAATCTCATCGAAATGATGCTTAGCAGCATAAGCTGTGAAGATGCTTGTTACACCTGGGTCGAAACCACAACCAAGGATAGCAGTAAGACCAGCCTGCTCAAAGCGCTCACGGTAAGCCCACTGCCAAGAATATTCAAAGTGAGCCTCATCCTTTGGTTCATAGTTCGCGGTATCCATATAGTTGCATCCGCAAGCCAAACAAGCATCCATGATTGTAAGGTCCTGATAAGGCAATGCAAGGTTGATAACGAGTTCAGGCTTATAGTCGTTGAACAATGCCTTCAACTGCTCAACATCGTCAGCATCTACCTGTGCGGTCTTGATGTCAGCCTTATATCCCTTTGCCTTAATGGCAGCTACCAAGTCGTCACATTTCTGCTTACGACGACTTGCAATCATAAACTCTGTAAAAACGTCAGAGTTCTGAACAATCTTAAATGCCGCAACGGTAGCTACACCTCCGGCACCAATCATAAGTACTTTGCTCATTTAATATTATTTTTTAATGTTTAATATTCTATATTGAAAGTTTTATTTTATCTCATCAGCTCTGATACCCAAAGCGCTAAGAAGAGAATATCCGAGTATCTCCTGACGGAAGTTGCCACCCATCATAGGTTGCATAGCGAAGAGAGTGACACGTTTCTGCTCATCGTCTACATTCTTCAGCACATGGCGCAATTCGTCATATAGCTCAGGAGTATCAGCATTTGGTATTACCATAATACGCTTAACAGGTTCTTGAGCCAACACAGCCTGAAGCAGTTCAACCATAAACTGATTCTTTGTCACCATATCTTCTACCGGAAGAGATGTAACAAGGAATTCTCCAAGTTGTTCATCTTTGAAAGCCTGGGCATTCAGTTCTGTTTCATAGTCCGATGGTTTGAAGTTGTCCATCTTCTTAGAGTCGCGATTGTGCACTAACACCAACTGAGTTTCATGTTCGTCAGGTCTTAGTCCACCATCAAGTGCCACGCATACTGCCCATTGACTGATATCTGCAGCATGAACACGTCTGCCCAGCATACGTTCAAAGTTAACCGTGAGGTCGAAAGCCACATGGTCTACATAGTCAGCATCAGCGATAATTACATTCTCGCTCCATTTTACTGTTGTTGTATCTTGAAGATTCATACTGCAAAGATAGTGCAAACGAGTGGAATAACAAAAGAAATACGAAGTTTTCTTTTTTATTACCGAGTGCAGCCACTTAAGCTCATTATCAAAACCTATTGTAAAAAAATCAAATCTTTAGGCGTAGGATTGAATTATAATACGTAACTTTGCCATCATAACAATAATACAAGTTACTAATTTAATAAAATCAATATGAAAAGTATTTTGGAAGGCCGTCCTGCTCTCGCTGCTGAAGTTGAGAAGACAGCCGAAGTAGCAGGCTATCTGTGGCAAAACGGATGGGCTGAGCGTAACGGTGGAAACATCACCGTAAACATTACCGACCTTATCGACGACGAAGTTAGAGCGATGCCAGCCATCAGCGAAGTTAAGCAGATTGGCGTTACCCTTCCTTATCTCAAAGGTTGCTATTTCTATTGCAAGGGAACAGGTAAGCGTATGCGCGACCTTGCTCGCAAGCCTATGGAGAACGGTTCTGTAATCCGCATCCTTGACGACTGCGCAAGCTATGTTATCATTGCCGACAACGTGGTTAATCCTACCAGCGAATTGCCAAGCCACCTTACTGTTCACAACCGCATGATTGAAAGTGGTTCTGCTTACAAGGCAACCGTTCACACCCACCCTATCGAGCTCATCGCTATGAGCCACAACAAGAAATTCATGGGTAAAGACGTGCTCACAAACATTCTTTGGAGCATGATCCCTGAAACAAAGGCTTTCTGCCCATTAGGTCTCGGCATTGTGCCTTACGAGTTGCCAGGAAGCGTTAAGCTTGCTGATGCCACACTCGCAGAGCTTGAAGACTACGATGTTGTAATGTGGGAGAAGCACGGAGTCTTTGCTAAGGGTCTTGATGCTATGGATGCTTTCGACCAGATTGACGTTCTCTCTAAGAGCGCTAAGATATACATCGATGCTAAGTGCATGGGCTTTGAGCCTGACGGTATGTCGCAGGAGCAGATGCACGAGATGAGCGTGGCATTCAACTTGCCAAAATAACTAACTGAATAAATATATAGTTAAAGGCGTACAACTGAAATCCGAAAGGAAATCCGTTGCACGCCTTTTTCATATCAATTATTCTAATCTAACCAAAATTCTAAATCATCTGTGGCAAGAATGTTGAGAACACAAGAATAGCAATACCCAATATCAATACTGCTATAGTCTTCTTATTGCATCCTGCCCACTCCTTAAGGATAATTCCCCAAACATTAGAGAATGTAACGTTGAGCGCCATAAGGATACAGAACGAAAGTGTCATCAAAGTTGGAGCCTCGGTGAGGAATCCTTTGCCCAACGACAAGCCAAAGAACTGGCTATACCACAATGCGCCTGCAAGCAAACAGAACATAAGGTTATTACCCCAAACAGCTTTCTTCTTATAATCGCCCCAAGTGTGGTTCACTTGATTCTGATAGAAGCAGTAGATGGCATTTGTTATAAAGCCACCAAAGGTAACGAGCATTGTTGCAGGCAGAGTTTTAAACATGTCAGGAGTATCTGCACCGAAGTTGATATCCTTACCAAACTCCAAACCTACGTTGAAGCATCCACTCATCAAACCAGCCAAAATGGCGATAGCCAATCCCTTAGGGAAGTTGAAATCGCTAACTGCCGACTTCATTTCTTCGTCCGACAACGATGCAACCTTCAAAGAGCCAGCATAGCCAATAACGCCGATACCAAGCAAAGTAACCAATACTCCAATTACAACAGAGATAGTAAGTGCATTGAGAGCATTAAGCTCAGGGAAGAACAAATCAAGCAACAAAGGTCCCATGATGGTACCAAGTCCGGCACATGTTCCAAGAGCTATAGACTGTCCGAGAGCCACACCAAGGTAGCGCATAGAGAGTCCGAAGGTCAATCCACCAACACCCCAGAGGATTCCGAAGAATATAGTCATCCAGATATTAAATCCTGGAGCAACAGTAAAGAGTTCAAATAGGTTATGTCCTGCAGGCACAGCGAGCAGAGCGCCAAGCAATGGAAGTATCAGCCAAGCAAAAACGCCCTGTACTATCCAATAGCTTTCCCAGCTCCAGTCCTTAACCTTATTGATAGGAACATAGCTGCTGGATTGGCAAAATGCTCCAGCAGCTATGATAAGTAGTCCGATAATAATCTCCATTGTTTATCGCTTAGAAGTTACGTCAGCAACATACTGATCGATGTCTGCGATAAATTCCTGACCAACAGGAACATTGTTGCGAACGCAGAACTCGTCGTATACAGCCTGCCATGGCATAGCCTTCTGCTCCTCGATAAGAGCGAGCACCTTGTAGCCTTCGCCAGCAAGTTCAAGCTTAGAGATAGTCTCCTTTGGCTCGAGAAGAGCACGAAGCATGCACTTCTGAGCAGCACGAGAACCAATAACGTAAGCACCGATACGGTTGATAGAACCATCGAAGAAGTCAAGACCATAGTGTACGCGGTCGAGAGCATTTGCACGAACAATCTCGAAGAACAACTCCTGTGTTGGGTCGTCCATGATTGTTACGTGGTCTGAGTCCCAACGTACAGGACGAGAAACGTGGAGCATCAACTCCTTGAGGAATGGGAGCACAGCCGAAACCTTATCAGCTGGCGACTCTGTTGGATGATAGTGGCCAGTATCGATAGTCAAAATCTTATCGTTCTGAGCAGCATAAGCTGTATAGAAGTCGTGTGAACCTACAGTAAACGACTCAAGACCGATACCGAATACCTTACCCTCGATACAATCCTTCATCATAGGCTGCTTCTTCTCGAAGATTTCGTCGAGCGACTTCTTCAAAGTGTTGCGATACAAAGCGTGGTTTACAGAAACGTCCTTGCAACCATCGTGTACCCAAAGGTTCATGATACATGGATCATTCTGAGCCTCACCCATAGCATTAGCGATATCACGGCAACGCTTTGTGTGCTCTACCCAGAACTGACGGATGCCCTCATCAGGGTTAGCCAAAGAAAGGTTTCCTGACTTTGGATGCGAGAAGCTTGAAGAGTTGAAGTCGAGCTTAGTGTTATTCTCCTTAGCCCAATCAATCCATGACTGGAAGTATTCTACAGTCACCTCGTCGCGGTCTACAACCTTGCCCTTGAAGTCGCCATAAATCTCGTGAAGATTCAAGCGGTGGTTACCAGGGATAAGGCTCTTAGCCTTGAGGATATCCTGACGGAGTTCGTCTATGTTGCGAGCTGCACCAGGGAAGTCACCTGTCGACTGAATACCACCCGACAAAGCACCAGCCTGTACCTCGAATCCCTTTACGTCGTCTGCTTGCCAGCAATGCAAAGAGAGATGGAAGTCCTGCAACTGCTTCAATACTTTTTCTGTGTCGATACCGATTTCGGCATAACGCTCTTTGGCTACTTCATAAGCCTTTGTTACCAATTCTGTTTTCATGTTAGTTTTTATAGTTTTACGTTTTTATTAAATATTATTTTGTTATTTCAAGATATTTCTCGTAAGCGGCATCCCAAACCTTCTTGTCCTGAGGTTCGAAAGCCTTTAGCTCTATGCTATTTGCGATGATGGCGCGCATCTGCCAGATGTCGTCAACCATGCCAGCAGCCTTAGCCTGGAGCATGATATTGCCGATAGCTGTACCCTCTTGAGGACCTGCCAACACCTTTACGCCGCAAGAGTTTGCTGTAAACTGGTCGAGATATTCATTCTTTGAGCCTCCACCAATAATATGCAGCACATCGATATCGAAGTCGGCAAACTCCTTAAGCCATGTTATAACCTGACGATAGCGCAAAGCCAAAGAGTCGAAGATACAACGACATGTCTGAGCATAACCTACAGGCTCAGGCTGATTGGTGCGACGGCAATATTCGTTGATAGCCTCAACCATAGAAGCAGGGTTTGCAAACAATTCGTCGTCAGGATTGATGATGCTGCGGAAAGGTTCACATTTCATAGCTGCCGACTGCAACTCTGCATGACCCAAGCCTTCAGCATCCTTCCATTCCTTACGGCAACGCTCATAAATCCACATACCGCAGATATTCTTCAAGAATCGAGTAGTATTCTCTATACCGCCCTCGTTGGTGAAGTTGAGGTCGAAGCTACGCTCATTGATAACAGCATTCTTTGTCTCGATACCCATAAGGCTCCATGTACCGCTGCTCAAATAAGCAAACTTCTCGTTCTTAGCAGGCACAGCAGCTACGGCGCTACCTGTATCATGACCAGCAACAGCGATAACAGGAATAGCTCCAAGACCTGTCATTTTCTGTACCTCTGGAGTAAGAGTTCCTATCTTTGTACCAGGGTTTACCATTTCGCCAAACTGGCTACGCTTCAAGCCTACACTCTCTACGAGCGAATTGTCGAGGTCGTGAGTGCGAGGGTCAAGCATCTGCGATGTAGAAGCGATAGTATATTCACATACAGCCTTACCTGTGAGCATATAGCTAAGGGCATCTGGCACAAACAATATCTTATCTGCATTTTCGAGTGCCACATCCTGTGCCTGCTTCATAGCATAAAGCTGGAACAGGGAGTTGAAGTTCATAAACTGTATACCAGTAATATCATAAACTTTTTCCTTAGGCATACATTTATCGAAATATTCCTCCATCTTACCGAAGGTGTGAGGGTCGCGATAAGCAAGAGGGTTGCGCAATATGCTACCATTCTTGTCTACGCATACAAAATCTACGCCCCAAGTATCGATACCGATGCTTTGGATTTCAATTTCCTTTTTTGCTACGAGCTTCAATCCTTTAATAATCTCATTATACAGAGCGTAGATATCCCAATAGAAATGTTCACCAGTCTGAATAAGGTTATTATCAAAGCGAGTAAGCTCTTCGAGCACCATCTTTCCATTTTCGATAGTACCTATGATAGTTCTGCCGCTTGTAGCACCAAGGTCGACAGCAAAGAAATGTTTTGATTGTTCCATCTTTGCGGATAGTTAAATATCGTGATTTAGTTTAGTTATTTGCTTAGTTTTTGACTATTTATGTTTAGTCGTTTGCAAAGATAGTTCTTTTAATAATGTCAGCAACATGGTTATTTGATTTTTGTTCATTAAGTTTTGAGATTGGTAAATATGCTTACTTTATAAATAGGTATAGAGAAATATGTAGAAAAAACAATATTAGGTCGATAGTATGAAAAAAAATGTGTAAGTTTGCACCTTAATTAATCAAATTACAAATATACTTTTCTAAAAAATCATGTCTACACTATCAATTGCCATTATCTTGGCATTCGTTATCGGCTATCTTTTCATAGCCATTGAAAGCGTAACTAAAATCAACAAGGCTGCGATAGCCTTGCTTATGTTCGTAGTCTGCTGGACCATCTTTATGATCGACCCAGCCTCTCTTGTTCCTGCTCTCGCAAGCGTCGACCACAGTCAGATGGCTAATGCCGTGAGCAAGATTATCGAGGAACACCTTGGTGAAACCGGTACTACCATTTTCTTCCTTATGGGTGCCATGACCATCGTTGAACTTGTCGACCAGAATGGCGGTTTCAACTTTGTCAAAGACACTCTGAAGACCAAGAGTAAACGCTCATTGCTATGGCGTATTGCCATAATGACCTTTATTCTTAGCGCCATCCTCGACAACCTCACCACTTCTATAGTGATGATTATGATATTGCGCAAGCTTGTGAAAGAACGCAAAGACCGTGTCATCTATGCTTCGCTTGTCATCATCGCAGCCAACTCTGGTGGTGCATTCTCGCCTATTGGCGACGTAACAACCATCATGCTTTGGAACAAGGGCGTTATCACAGCTGCTGGTGTTATCAGCGAAGTGCTGATACCTTCTATTGTTTCTATGGTTATCCCTGCCTACGTTCTTTCGCTAAGCCTTAAGGGCGAGCTTGTTGTACCGGAAGCTAAGAAGGCAGCAAACGCAGACGAAGACTATCTCACAGCCTCTCAGCGTAAGCTTATCTTCTTCCTTGGTGTAGGCGGTTTGATTTTTGTTCCTATCTTCAAGACCATCACCCATCTGCCTCCATTCGTAGGTATTTTGCTTGTTCTCGGTATTCTTTGGACCGTTACAGAGAGCATGTATCGCCACCTTGAGCACGACGATAGCGACGGTATGCAGAAGCGTGTAAGCCGTATGCTCACTCGCATCGATATGTCTACCATTCTCTTCTTCCTCGGTATCTTGATGGCAGTAGGCTCTTTGCAGACTATCGGAGCCTTGGCACAGCTTGGCGAAGGCCTCAACGTTTGGTTTGATGGCAACCACTATCTCGTTACTGGTATCATTGGTGTGCTATCAAGTATTGTCGACAATGTGCCTCTCGTAGCTGGTTGTATGGGTATGTATCCTGTACAGGCTGTAGGCGATATGGCTGTCGACGGAATCTTCTGGCAGCTCTTGGCATACTGTGCTGGTGTGGGTGGTTCTATGCTCATCATCGGTAGTGCCGCAGGTGTTGTTGTAATGGGCTTAGAGAAGATTACCTTCGGCTGGTATATGAAGCACATCTCATGGGTTGCTTTCTTAGGATATATCGCCGGTATCGTAAGCTACTGGGCACTTAGAACATTCGTATTCTAAGTGAAGAACGAAGAGGGAAGAGTGAAGAATTTAAGTGAAGAGGGAAGAGTGAAGAATTTAAGTGAAGAGGGAAGAGTGAAGAGTGAAGAATCCATTAGCCTTATTGCTATTTGATTCTTCACTCTTCACTTTTCCCTCTTCACTTTTATTCGCTTATGCATACGAGTGCATGCCTGTGAGGAAGTAGTTCACACCAAAGTATGTCATGATGATACTCAAGAAAGCTAAGGTCATATATACGTGGTATGCTATTGGCTTACGGAATAATGGTAAGCTCTGAGTGTGTACCACCACGGCGTATAGCATAAAGGTGATAAGCGCCCAGGTTTCTTTGCTATCCCAACTCCAATAATTTCCCCAACTAACGTTTGCCCAAATAGCTCCAATAAAAATACCGAATCCCATGCAAGTGATGGCAGGATATAGGAATATTCGACTCAACACCTGCAAAGCTTCTGCATGCGAGCGCATAGCCAAGCCCATGATGCCACAGATGAATGTCAACGACAGCAGAGCGTAGCTCATCATGATGATGCTGACATGCAGACTCAATAGCGGACTATTCAGTACTGGCATCATTTGTCCTATGGCTGGGTCCATCTGATTGATATGGCTCACAAGCAAGAAGAAGCCTGAGAGCAGGAAGCCAAATACCATCATCAAGCGTATCTTCATCTGCATGACTATGGCTATCAACATCACAAACCATGCCACCGTGAGCATACTCTCGTAGCCATTCGACATAGGAATATTACCACTCACTATCCAGCGCAAAGCCAAGCCGAAGGTCAATGCTGCAAACGATAAACAAAGAAGTATAGGCAAAGCCACATCAAGCACCTTGGCATGGCGCTTCTTTGTCATGCGATAGATGGTATAGAATAGGGATATAAAGCCAAGCGTGAGGTTTACCATGAAGAGGATTGTGGCAAAAGGGAATGCGTTGATGATGCGCTCAGCACGATATTGGGCTACTGTAGGCAACGAACTTCCTGCGCTCATGCTCTGATATTTCTTCATCTTTTCGAGATAGATATCCACATTATCCATCTTGCCTGCTCTAACATCTTCGTAGAGCAACGAGAATACATTATTTATATACATAGCATGCTGACGCTCCACAGCCATAGGCAATCTATCTACAGGCGCATACCATCTTGTGGTGCCAGCCTTGATGAATGGTTCGTTTCTGGTAGCCTTTACATTCTTGGTAAAGGTATATGGCAACACCTTCATCGATATACCGCGACGCAGATTTACTATTAGTTGCAGCTTGCCATCTATATCTGCCGCCTGCTGATGAAACTTATCTTGATTACCACTATAGAATTCCTGCACATATTGTCCAATGATATAGCCTCCCATTTCGCTATTAAAGAAAGTCTTCATAGAGCAATAATCAGGCAACTGCATAGTAGATTTCAGTTCGCCACTCTTTATCTTTATGAAAGGTTCGTTTTCCCATACTTCACCATAGAATAGCCATCCCGACAGCACTTGTTCTGCCGAGAGTCCTCTGTATGAGCGTGCTCCATATATTTTTTTGCAGAAGTCGAGAGCATAGGTCTGCACAGGACAAATGCGATTATTGTATAATATGCATAGTTTGCCAAACTTTTCAGCTTCAGCCTTAGGCAATACAGCCTGTTGCAGATTGTCTGATGATGCCGGTGACGACTGGGCATACGCTTTGTTGCCATTACCTATGCCAATAGTAAACAGCAAGGCTATGGCGAGCGCACCTTTCTTTATCAGGTCGCTTGAGAGCAATCGGCGATAGCTTCCCTTAGGATCGACGAGCATCCAAACGAGGGCTATAAAGAGTAGCGCATAGCCGGTATATGTAATAGGAATGCCGTAGGGGTCGGCATTTATTGCAAGCACACTACCCTTTCCGTCTTCGTCATACGACTGCTGATAAAACCTGAATGAGCGATGAGAATAGATATTATTCATCGACACAAAACCTTCACTCTTTTCGTTGCCATCAACAATAGTAAATCGCGAAGAATAGTCAGCTGCAGCATTAGTGCCATCATGCATCTTGGTCTCGAAGCGTTGCAAGCATACCGAAAATGGCAACAGCTCTTCTTTCATTCCTTGTTCGCCATTATTTGTCATATATGAGTTCACGGTCTGCCCCACTCTCAGATGTATCAAGCCTCGCTTAGCTGTTATGTGAGTAACCAATGCACCAGCCAATATCACTGCAAACGACAGATGCAGAGCAAGTGTCGAAACTCGTCGTACCTTGCGCTTGATGATATAGAAAATACCGAGTGCCGTCATCACAGCCCATAGCAATATAAACCACCACGAACCATAGATATGCGTATGCACATAGTCGGTGCCTTGAGCTTTCTCCACTATTGTGGCTACAGCCATACTCACGAGCACAAGGATATATAGTATAGAGATAATCTTTTTAATCATTTCCAGATTTGTTTGCGTTTGCTATTTGCAAAGATTCAAAAAATATAGATTCTATATTTGACGTTGCAAAGATAGAAGTTTATTTCGACATATAACTATGATAAGCAAAAAAACAGCCAAGTTGCTAAGAGCTTGGCTGTTCTTGTTTATACAATTTTATACAGATTATATAGCATTGATGAATGCAACTACTGCATCGCGCTGCTCCTTGGTAGCATTGTAGAAGTTGAGTGCTGCGTCGTAAGCATCACTGCGCTTGTCGTAGCAATGCCACATGATAGCCTCAACTACGTTGCGTGCACGGCAGTCGTGCAAACGGTCGTCTCTACCTGTGAGCAAGTTTGACAATCCACGTCCCCACAATGGTGTGGTACGACACCAGCCTGTACGTATGTCATTTTCCATAAACAAGCGGTGCTGAACCAAGTCGGTGTAAGGATAAATAGTCTGCTTAGGATATTTAGGCAACATCTCGTTAGGATTCTTGCCTATACTCTTAGCATAATCCTTGATGGCATTGTCTACCCAATAGTTGTCTTCGCCTGTTGTCCAAGAAGGCTTATGGCAAGTAGCACAGTTCCATTGTGTGAAGAGCTTCTTACCCTCCTGCACCTGAGCATCGTCAAGGTTGCGGGCTGCAGGAACAGCAAGACCACGATGCCATACCATGAAGTCGTAGTAGTCTTTGTTGCTCATCTCTTCTTCACCATTATATGGAGCACCATTCAAGAGATATTCCTCAAAGATATTTTTCTTCTTTGCGGTGTTGCAGCTCAAGAGCTCGTACACTCTTTTCTTGATACCCTCATCGGTACCATCAGCATAGTAAGGATGCAATACTGAAGTTTCGCTCTTGCCGCTCTTCTTGATTTCTTCTATCACCTTAGGTTGTTCTGACTGATACTTAGCCCATTGAGCTGTGGTATAGAGATAATGACGATCTGAACGAGTAACGTTAGTGATATTCCAAATTGCGTTAGCACCAGGACCATCCTGCAATGAGGCACGGGTCATAGCATAAGTAAACTTCTTAACTTTCTTTTGTCCGTCAGCCAATGTATACCATGCTGATGATGCCCAATCGTTCTTCTCCTTATCCCACATACCAGGGTTGAGTTCTGCGTATTTAGCTTCCTGCTGATATACCTTCTTCATATCTTCCTCATCGATAGCATCAAGAAGACCAGTACCATAGATGCCGATTGTTGACTCAAGGCGTACCTCATAGTTGTTAGGCTTTGGATAAGTGTTGAAGGCTGACTGAGGGATTGTGACCTCAGGATATTGCAGCTTAAACTCCTCGCCATCCTTAGGGAACTTCATAGCCAATCCACTTGGCATTGATGATACAGGTATCCAGTCGATATTCATCTGCTTCTCGTCGATAGGTGCTGAGAATGGAGCCATAGCCTTGGTCTGTGGCATACCTGTAACTTCTTTGATATAATCATTAGCCTTATATTCGTATGTATTGCCTTCGGCATCAACAGCAGAACCTGGTGTTGGGTGATATACTACGAGCAGATAGCCATTGCCAAACTTGTCGCCAAGATACTGATTCTGCACCTTGCCATGACCATAGCCAGGGTGGCAATGTATACAACTTGTGCGCACCCATGCAGGACCAAGTCCCTTACGAGGAGCATCAGCAATAGTATAGATATGTTCAAAGAAGTCTTCACCCTTATTAAAGCTGGTTGACAAACCTTGGTTTGTGGTAGCTGGGGTTTCTGCCGAATAGCTCATACCTTCGTCAGTACCAAGTTGACCACCTGAATACCATTCCGAAGCAGCAAACACTTCGTTGGCTTTACCAAACTGCGAATTGCCGTTAAGCTTATCGTTAACTGGCGCATCGTTGTCAGAACAAGACACCATAGGCAACGCTATGAGTCCTGCCATCAACATTTTACTAATCCTTAGATAATTCATAATATACCGTTTTTTAAAGTTGTTTATTTTATGCATAATAGCATCTCGCCAATTTTAGGTATCGGCGAGATGCACAATAAATAATATATATACTAAGCTAATAAAAATTACTCTGGGTTAACCTCGTCAAACTTCAAGTTCCAAACGGTGCTCACATACTTAACGAATGGGTAAGGCATAGCACCAATCTTGCTGATAGCATTCTGAATAGCTGCTTCTACACGCTGACCCTTAGCTGTTGCATTATCCTTGAAGAACTTGTGGAGACTGTACTGAGCGTTAGAACTTGTACCATTTGTGCCACCATACCATAGGTTCTCGATAGAACGGATGTTGTTCTGGAAGTCGGTAATAGAGTTGTAGCTATATGGAGACTCAACATAGCTGATGTCACCAGCCTGGAATGGGTTAGCAATCTTTGCAGTACCGACCTCATTAGAGATACCCCATGCTGAACCTTCTTCCAAAGAGATGAGTTGCTGGAGAGCAACCTTCAAAGTAGCGAACTTACTAATCTGCTTGTTTCCAGCGTTCTTAAGGTTTGCAGCATATGAAACGCCCTTCTCGGTCTGATATCCAAGACCTGCAGCCTTAACAGCAGCAAGACGCTTATCGTTAGGATTCTCTGACCATGCTACTTCAAGCTCGTATACGTGGTTTACCAAATCTTCGATAACAACCTCTGCATACTTCAACTCCTCTGAGCCCTTAACATCGGTGAAACCTTTGTATGTGTCGTAGCCCTGGAATTCAGCAACCTTACGTGGCTGACCATTGCGGAACAAGATAAACTCAAGAGCGTGGAAACCAAGGATAGAAGCATCCTCAATTGCTTCATCGCTAAATTTGCCTGTTGCGAAATATGAGTGAAGGAGGTTACGGTTCAATGGCCATGAGTCGATATGTGGGTCAATCTCAAAGTCTGAAGCTGCACCACCAAGGAAAGCCTCGCTCTTCTCCCACAATGCACGTGCATCCTTGAATGCTTCACAAGCATCATTAATATTCTGCTGTGTGAGGTTGCTTGTATTTACACTTGTAGGGAGTGCTTTGTGAAGACGCTCTACGGCATCAGCCAAATTCTTATATGTAGGCTGAATGGTGTTGTCAACAGCATTAGCAAAAACATTCTTCAAGTAAGCTTCCTGCTCATCGGTAAGATTAGCGTCGTTAACCTCCTTGTATGCATCACGAAGAGCATTACAAAGTTCATCGCATGCATCCATAGCATCCTGACCATAAGCTTTGTTAGTGAACTTTGTGCCATCGTATGGATCGTCATCGCTATCACAAGAAGCAAAACCTAATGGCAACGCCAATACTGCCATGAGCATCACGGCACTCTTAAAAATCTTTTTCATCCTTTTTTTGTGTTTATAAATTGTTTACTTATGTTTTATCTTTCGCTAAGAACTATCCTTTGCTTATAAGAACCAGCCTTCGTAGGCAACACCAATATTTATTGCAGGCTCGTTGTTGTACTGGCTCTTCAAGAATCGGTGCGAATACTCTGCCTTGATAGCCACCTGCTTAACTGGGAAATAGTTGATACCAACTGCCATGCGCTTAACATTGGTATAGTCGTAAGATGTATTCTTGGTCTTAGAAGCATATGGATTATAGTGCTCATAGCGACCAAAGACATAGAGTTTCTGCTCTTCCTTGCGTAGCTTCTCTATCTGCGAGAACACATTGTAGCCGGCTTCAATACCATAAGCAAAGGCATTCTTGCTAACGAAAGCTGAATGATGGAATGGAGAAAGACCATTCAAGCGGTTGGTGAAATACTTCAACTGCTGTGCATCGCTCAAATATCCATAGTCGGCTTGTCCACGAACTATCCAGTTGTAGTCATTATAGGTGAAGTCGACAGCACCAATGGCTACAACTCCTTTATACTTTGCCTCAGCACCATTCTTATTGTTTGGATATGAGTTACCAATGGCATGACCATAATATCCACTCAAACCAATGCGCAATCCTTTTATGCTATAGTTGTCAAGGCGAAGGGCTGTACCATATTTTGTTGCTATTTCGCCTTCGGTAGGAGTACCAGGGCCTTTGTTTATCCAACCTGTGTTTGTGAAGTTGTCTGAATTGAGACCTGCAAGGAACTGCAACTCATAGCGCCAGTTCTTTGTACGTCCCCAAAAACTTACACCCGTCTGATGCCACGTGCTTGGCATAATGGTATTCTCCCCCTCTGGACGATATACTGTAAAGAAGTTTAATGGTTCATGGTGGGCATTGTTCAAACCTACAGGAACCACAATATGTCCAGCCTTGATGTTAGCCCATTTAGCGAAAGACTTCTGAATCCAGAACTGCTCGAGCTCTACTTCTCCACCTTTCTCTACTTCCTGCTCCCATTCACCTCCTTCTTCGTCTTCTTTCTCGTATGCCATACCTACTCCACCATGCTCAAACTCTATCTCAGAGCCCATCGACCAACCTTTGCCGAAGTCGTAGCTTAGGTATACAACAGCATGAGGAATATCAAAACGACCATGACTTGGATCATCCTTGTGCTCATCAGCCAAACTATAACGGCTCACATGGTCGCTATAGAAATTTCTACTATATGCCGCTTCACCATATCCTCCCACATGCAATTGGGCAGAAGCTATATTTGGCAGCATTGTCATAGCGGCTGCAGCAAACATCAAAACCTTACTTCTTGTTTTCATAATTTTGCTAAATTTTTATTTTTGTGTGCAAAATTATGGTTATTCCGCAAGCTTCGCAATACCTAAATATTGGTAATCAAAGGCTTAGACTCCCCTTATGTAGGTATAGCTATCTTAACAGTATACCAAGCATACCTACATAAGGGGAACCTAAACAAGGATATAAAAACAATAATGGCGACCACCCTCATAGAATAAAGAGGATGGTCGCCATATATAATAAGGTATATATAACAAGCTATTTCTGACGTATCAGAGAGCGAGATAAGTCTACAGCAAGCAAGGCTATAGATAATATAAATAAGGTAAGCTCTTCGTCAATACCTTTGTTTACGAAATCATATATCAAGAACAAAGCTAACACAACATCGAAGGATGCACCAAAGCGAAACTCATGATAAAAACTTGGTTGCTTCTTCAAGGCTTTCACTCCTATGAAAACTGCAAATATTATCACCCCAACAGCCATTGCAACAAACACTATTGCAGCAGGATTGCTAATTACAGCCACCGCTTCAACTATACCATACACAGCTAACGCAACAACAAGCAAGGCTTGCACCACGCAAAGACCTACCTCCTTAGAGGTTATCACCTTTACTTGCTTATTACCTGTAGTCCAGAGTGTTACATCTATTAATGCAAAGATGAAACAGGCAGCATAAATCACTTTTCCCCACATGCCTGCAGTTTCTTCAAAGAAGAATGATGCCCACGCAATTGTCAACATCAAGCAATCAAACAACAATGTTGTTACCGATTTCTTTGTTCTAATATTCTCCATAATATAACTCTTTGTGTTTTTGTGTTAAATATATAATTAGTAGTTGTTGTCTGGTTGCTATGCCTACATGTTTCTAAATTCGCTTGGCTTCTTACCCGTCTTAATTTTAAACTTCGACGAGAAGTAATCTGGCGAATCGAAGCGTAAGCGATAAGCTATTTCCTTGATGCTAAGGGTGGTAGTAGCAAGTAGTTCTTTGGCACGCTGCAAGCGGAGGTCTTGCTGATATAGGGCTGGAGAGATACCTGTAAACTCCTTAAACAGCTTACGGAAGTTGCTATAGCTAACTCCCAACTCTTCTGCCACCTGCTGTATGGTAAGATCAACCTCCAACGATTCACGTATTCTTAAACGGGCAAGGTTTATCATGTCTACACGAGTATGGTCTTTAGAAAGTTCCATACTACGCTCAAGAGCATACATCAAACCAACGAGATGGTTCACGATACCTGCCAATATCTGCTGCGAATATGGAGACTCTTCTTGTGCTCGCTTATATGCTTCTTCATACAAACGGATGATGTCGGCACTAAAACCTACATGGTATATTGGCTTATATACCGACAAGAAGCCTGCCTTCACACGGTCGTCGACATTCTTACCCTTAAAGCCTATCCAATAGCTCTTCCATCCATTCTTACCCGTAGGATGATAGGTATGCCACTCACCAGGGAACAGCAAGAAGAGGTTGCCAGCCTTTAATGGTATATCCTTGGCATGAGCAGAATTAAAGATACCCTCACCTTCGGTTATATATAGCAACTGGTATTCATTAAGAACGCGGCCTTTGTCAATATCGAAATAGTAGCCATCAGCATGTCCACGAGTTGGATAAGTATCGGCAACTCCTATCTCTTCATATCCTACGGTGCTAACGGTAAGACCCCATTGAACGTCTCGAGGGTTAACAACCAAATATTTACATATCTGCATAGTAATGAGCGTTTGAATGTTGTGTCTATAAATTTAGAATGATGGTTAGGCTTTCACCTGCAAATGACGCATAGGATGTCCGCCCCACGCAGAGTCGTTGACATATTCAAATCCGCAAGCTGTATATAGTCGCTCGGCGTCAGGATTGCCTTTGTCTACAAGTAGTCCCACTGCAGGGATATTCAATCTGCCTGCCTTTTCTATTGTTGCACTCAGCAATTTCTTTGCAATACCCTGACGACGATAGCGTTCGTCAACAGCTATACTATCAAGATATAGTTCGCCAGCCTGTGTCTCGTCGTCGATATCAGAAAAGTCTCTACCAAAAGCTTCGAGAGCCGCTGCAACAAAAGCCTTACGGAGGTAGCGAAGGTCTTTGCCATCATAACTTACGCATACGCCTGCCACATTGCCATCGTCAGCCAAAGCTACAATAGAATTGCGATAGCTATATTGGCTATTGTCAGCCTCAACAAGACGAATCATCATATCCTCAAAGTCTTGAAGAGTATGCTCTGGTCCTGCGAAATACTGGCAACAATCGTAGTTCATAGCTTGCATTATCAATTTTGCAATAGCTACAGCATGCATCTTTTCTGCTTGTGTAATAGTCATTTTCTAATTTAGGTTTTATAATAACAAACTGCACTCAACAATATGTCGAACTGAAACTTTAATTATCTGCAAAGATAGTGCAAACGAGTGGAATAACAAAAGAAATACGAAGTTTTCTTTTTTATTTCCGAGTGCTGCCTATGTCTTTTACATATAAAAAACATAGAGAGATAAACACTAAACATTAAACACTAAACATTAAATTTTAGCAAGCAGGCAGGGTGAAGTCGAATATCAAGCCACCAGAAAGCTGATTGTCTACCGATATTCTACCACCATGTAGCAATACGGCATTCTTCACTATGGCGAGTCCTAAGCCTGTACCTCCCATCTTTCTGCTTCGTCCCTTGTCTACACGATAGAAACGTTCGAAGAGTCGTGGCAGATGTTCGCGAGGCACTCCCACGCCATTATCCTTGAATATGAAATGCCACATAGGCCCTTCCTTCTGAGCCGAGAGAATAATGGTGGTGCCAACACCTGCGTATGCGATAGCATTATCCACAAGATTTCTAAACACGCTATATAGCAAACTCTGGTTGCCCTTAACGGCAAGATCCTTAGGCAGCAGATTATTGAAAGCCATATCTTTCTCTGCCAACTGCAAGGCTGTCTCGCTCTTTATTGTTGCAACCATCTGTGTTATATCCACCTCACCAAACTCAGTCTCTTGTGGAGCATCATCCATACGATTCAGAGTAGAAATATCATGAAGCAAAGCTGTGAGGCGTTGGCTCTGAGCAAAGCATCGTTGCATAAACTGCTTCTTTGTTTCATCACTCATATCGTCGTTGCCCAGTATTGTTTCCAAATAGCCCTGAATACTTGCCACAGGAGTCTTTAACTCATGGGCAATATTCTGAGTGAGCTGTCGCTTCAACATATCTTGCTCTTTACGTGTATACTGCAGACGCTTATAAATCTTAATTATTCGCTCTGCTATTTCGCCTAACTCATCGTTAGGAAATTCAGCCAAGTCTTCTGTCTCTAAAGATTCGTTATGGTCGGCTTTATATGCAAAGAGTCGTAGCTTGTCTACATTCTTGCCCAGTCGGCGAGTAAATCGCCACAACACAATTGTCAACACGAGCAATGCTCCAAGAGTAAACCATATATAATGTTGGTCGGCACTTAGCGAACGAATAAGATTGTTGTCGTAAGGCAACGCACTACGAACAATCACTTTGCTTTGTGGATAATATGTGGCAGAATAGAAATAGTCGTGATTCAGAGTATTGCTCTTTCTGTCAACAGTATATCCTTTTCCTGTAGCCAGCGCCTGACGAATCTCAGGACGGTTTAAATGATTGGCAGCATGAGTAGGTTTGCTGAGCTTATTATCATAAATCACCTCGCCCTTAGTGTTGATGATGGTGACTCTAAGTCCAGGCATATTGTGCATTGCCACATATTTATTCATAGCGCCAAAGCCAATTAGCTCCATGGTATCGAGCGATTCAGCCATATGCTCGTTGTAGCCTTGCAACCTTATATTCAGGGCTTCTATCTTAAATTGCTTTTCCCTGTTTTGCTGAAACATGATTAATGCCACGGCAAAGACAAGAAATATCGCCATTACCGAAGCATATAGTTTCTGACCTACTGTTAGTTTCATATTCATCATGCGTCAAAATAATATCCGAAGCCCAAGCGAGTAACAATACACTTTGAGAATCTTCCTATCTTTTTCCTCATACGAGTGATGTTGACATCTACTGTGCGGTCGAGCACCAGCACATCCTTAGGCCAAACTTTATCGATGAGTTCCTGACGTGAAAAGACTCTTCCGCGTTCTTCGAGCAACAGCTTCAACAGTTCAAACTCAGTCTTTGTAAATGGCACATCTTCGCCATCTACAGTCACTGTCTTCTTATCAAGGTTCATCTCCAATCCCTGATAGCGTATCATCTGATGAGCCTCTGTAGCAGGAGTTTCTGAAGTACGACGAAGCACGGCTCTTATTCTCACCATCACCTCACGAATAGAGAAAGGCTTTGAGATATAGTCGTCGGCACCGATGTTGAAACCTGTAATGGTATCGTTCTCACTATCACGAGCGGTAAGGAAGATGATAGGAATCTGTGCTGTAGCAGGAGCAGCCTTCAACTTCTTGGCGAGTGAATAGCCCGACATGCCTCCCATCATAACATCAAGGAGCAAAAGGTTGAAATTGGCAATATCCAATGTCAGCGCCTCTTCTGCCGAATTAGCTGTTTCTACTGTATATCCTTCAGTCTCAAGATTAAACTTTAGGATTTCACACAAGTCTTCCTCGTCGTCTACCACAAGAATGCGGTAGCCCTTATTGGCTGTGCCATCTGTTAAATCGTTCACCATAATATATTTATATATATTGTATTACGGTTGCAAAGATAGCACTATTTTCTTTCACACATATTACCAACATGTTACATTTTTATTAAAGACACCATATTGTTATATATAAAATCTCTGTCCCTATATATATAATAAGGTGTTAACACCCAGAATCATCTCAATTTCGGACTATTATCACTCATATACCACATTTGTGGTATCACAAATGACGCAATTATGCTATTTCCAGTATCAGTATTTCGCCGTACCTTTGCAACCGTGAACATAAAGATACACAAACACGATTTATGGTATCACAATAAACAGACAACAACATAAAAACAAATAAAAGAAAGGAAACAAATTATGAGCAACGAAAGAAAACTCCGTTTTGAGACCCTACAACTCCACGTTGGACAAGAGAATCCAGATCCTGCAACTGATGCAAGAGCAGTGCCTATATATCAGACCACAAGTTATGTGTTCCGCAACTCTCAGCATGCTGCCGACCGTTTTGGTCTTCGCGATGCAGGTAATATCTATGGTCGACTAACTAACTCCACTCAGGGAGTATTCGAAGATCGTGTTGCAGCCCTTGAGGGTGGTGTAGCCGGACTCGCAGTTGCTTCTGGTGCTGCTGCCGTAACCTACGCTTTACAAAACATCCTTCAGAATGGCGACCATGTGGTAGCAGCCGACAACCTTTATGGAGGTTCGTTCAACCTCATCACTCACACATTGACAACTCAGGGTGTTACATACACTATCGTTGATGTTCGCAACTTTGATGAAGTAGAGGCTGCCATCAAGCCTAACACCAAGGCTCTATATGCTGAGACTTTCGGTAATCCAAACTCTGACGTCACAGATATCGACCGTCTTGCAGAGATTGCTCATCGTCATAACATCCCTCTCATCATCGACAACACCTTCGGCACTCCTTACCTCATTCGTCCTATCGAACATGGAGCCGACATTGTTGTTCATTCTGCCACAAAGTTCATTGGCGGTCATGGTAGTTCGCTCGGTGGCGTAATCGTAGATGGCGGTAAGTTCGACTGGAAGGCTAATGCCGACAAGTTCCCTACCCTTGCTAAGCCAGACCCTTCATACCATGGTGCAGTATTTGCTGATGTGGCAGGAGCAGCAGCTTTCGTAACAAGAATTCGTGCCGTCATCCTTCGTGATACTGGTGCTACCATCAGTCCTTTCAATGCATGGATATTGCTTCAGGGTCTGGAGACTCTCAGCCTTCGTGTAGAGCGCCACGTGCAGAATGCACTTAAGGTAGTGGAATATCTTGCCAACAACCCTAAGGTCACCAAGGTCAACCACCCTTCACTCCCTTCTCACCCAGACCACGAGCTATACAAGAAGCTCTATCCTAATGGTGCTGGTAGCATCTTCACCTTCGAAATCAAGGGAGGTCAGAAAGAAGCATGGGCATTCATCGACCACTTGCGCATATTCTCACTCTTGGCAAATGTTGCCGATGTGAAGTCGCTCGTGATACATCCAGCCACAACAACACACTCACAAATGAGTCCTGAGGAATTGGAGCAGGAGCATATCTATCCTTCTACCATTCGCTTGAGCATCGGTATCGAGAATATCGACGACTTGCTCGATGCTCTCAAAGAGGCTTTCGAATATGTATAATCGTATAAACCATGGCGATATGAAAATTGCAAAACAAATAACCGACCTTATCGGCCACACTCCTCTTGTGGAGCTTAGCAAATACTCCAAACTACATGGAGCGGAAACACCTATCATCGCTAAGGTGGAATATTTCAACCCTGGCGGTAGCATCAAAGACCGTGTAGCATTTTCTATGATTGAAGATGCTGAGCGCAAAGGCATTCTAAAGCCTGGAGCTACTATCATAGAACCTACAAGTGGCAACACCGGTGTTGGCGAAGCTCTCGTTGCTGCTGTAAAAGGCTATAAGCTCATCCTTACTATGCCTGAAACCATGAGTGTAGAGCGTCGCAACCTCGTTAAGGCTTATGGTGCAGAGGTTCGACTAACACCTGGAGCCGATGGCATGCCTGGAGCAATAAAAGCTGCAGAAGAATTGCGAGCTTCTATCCCTGGTGCTGTTATTCTTGGTCAGTTTGTTAACCCTGCCAACCCACAAATCCACTATCAGACAACGGGTCCTGAAATTTGGGAAGATACAGATGGTACAGTCGACATCGTTGTTGGTGGAGTTGGTACAGGTGGAACAATATCCGGTATCGGCGAATATCTTAAGGAGAAGAATCCTAATATCAAGATAGTAGCTGTAGAGCCAGCCTCATCGCCAGTACTGAATGGTGGTAAGAGTGGTCCACATAAAATCCAAGGTATTGGTGCAGGCTTCGTTCCTGACACCTACGATGCATCAGTAATCGACGAGGTCTTGGATATTGAAAACGACGATGCCATCCGTTCTGGTCGTCAGCTTGCACAACAGGAAGGCTTGCTCGTTGGCATTTCATCTGGTGCTGCAGCCTATGCTGCCACCATCCTTGCCAAGCGTCCAGAGAATAAAGGTAAGAAGATTGTAGCCATCCTCCCTGATACTGGTGAAAGATACCTCACCACAGTATTATACGCATTCGAGGAGTACCCTCTGTAAGAATTTAAGGGAAGAGTGAAAAACGAAGAGTGAAGAATTTAATAGTTATATAGCTATTAGATTCTTCACTCTTTTTTAATTATAATTAAATAAACCACGATAGTTTATAAACTTTCAAGCCATTTTCTGCCACTTTTGGTATATGAAGACCAAAGATACAAGGCGAGAGCTACTATACCTATGCCTGCGAAAATAATATAAATACCTTCCATAATTATTTCTTTTTTAATATATTGTCTGCAAATAAAGCTAAAGAAAGTGTAGCAAAAACTCCAAGTCCCAATAATAAGGCATACGAACCAGGTTTATCAACATCCAAAACTAAAGCAACAGCTGCAACAATAACCATTGCCGTGAAGCATGTATGAGCTAACTGATAGACAAACTTACTAAGGTTTTCTCTTCGAGTTTTCTCTTTTTCTTTATCTTCTCGTGCAGTCATAAACGCTAAAAAATTAATTTCGATACAAAAATACTGTTTTATAATGTAATGACCAAAGAAAAACGACTTTTTTTCCTTTTATCAGATAAAATGATAAATACAAGTCAAGCAAAAAACGGCAAGGCTATTTGAAACAAAAGCCTTGCCGTAAAGCCGATGACTAAAGTAAAGTCGTCGGAATTTTTTATTGATTCTACTGATACTTACTTGCGTGAGTATGAATAGAGATAAGCTGTGTGACCAGAAACGCCCCCGTAAACAGCAGTATTGAAGAGAGTGATGTCTGCAGGCACAACCTTACAATCAAGTGCACGCACGTGGTAGGTTACTTCCTGGTCGTCTTCCATAATCTTAACTTCTTTTTCGCCAGCAGTTGCATTACCTTTAAGCAAGCCATAAGCATTGGCATAAACAGCAGGTGTGTGTGTGAACGAAATTGTAGTACCATTGTCAAGCATACTCTTCAACTCGTCCTTAGAAATTGCTTTAGTACTTCCGTTAGCTACAGCTTTCTCGGTATTGAAGTAGTTGCAGATTTCGAATGTCAAACCATCATGGTATTTATTCTGCAAATAGTTCTGAACATTTTCGTTCATACCGCTTGTTTTGATAGTAATACCATTTTCAGCAAAAGCAATATCAAGTCCGACCTTGTTGCCATCGATAACCATTTCAGCATGTTCATTAGAACCATAAGCCTCGACATTTTGTGAGTGAGACTGCACGATATGCATATCATCAACTGGGCAATAGTACTCTGCAGGAGTTGGAATAAACACAGTAACATCGCTCACTGAACGTACGTGGATAGATAGCTTAGTATCATTTGACTTATACTGACGCTCATTAATAGAGAAATTCACCTCTACAGCATCAGGATTTCCATTTTCTTCAGCACGTGTAACATAGAAAGGGGCTGTCTTTGCGTTTGTGTTTGTTCCTACAACATTACCATTGGCATCGAGTTCATTGCCATTAGAATAGAATGTTACTTTTGACGCTTTTGATGGTGCAAGCTTCACTTTTATTGGGCCCTGCATTGTTTCGTCGTCGCTTGAGCATGATACAAGACCCATAGTAAGAATCATTGCAGCAAAAAACATAAGTTTTTTCATAACCTTATATTAGTTTTTTTGTTAATATCGGTATGGCTTCAAACCCGACAATACATTTATAAATATAAAAAATTAAGATTTTACACTAAAAAGAACGTGGAGCCATCCAAAGCAGCTCGATTCCACCATAGAAAGGCCTTCGCATTGCCCTGTTCGTCGGAAGCGAGCAACGAGGATAGCCCCAAGTTATAAAGTATAATAAGCCCTCAACTTTGTCATAAGCATAAATACTTATAACCCATTGAGGGCTGTATACAATACAGCCCGTGGGACATTGCCTTATTGCCTTGTTTTCTTGACGAACAGATGAGTTTGCGAAGTTCTTCTACAGTCAAAAACCAAAGCGCCAGTAACGCCTTTTTATAAGATTGTGCAAAAATAATATTTTATTTTTTATTTTCACACTTATTTTTGATTTTTTTACTGCAAATCCTTTTATTTGTATCATTTTTTATTGCATATGCTTTTATTTTGCATCAATATGTATTATATTATCATCTCATTTTTTCAATCATAGAGAAAAAAAGTTTGGTTTTTATTTGGAAGATTCAAAAGTTTGATGTACCTTTGCACCCGCAAACAACGATGGCGGGATAGCTCAGCTGGTTAGAGCGTCGGATTCATAATCCGGAGGTCGTGGGTTCGGGTCCCACCCCCGCTACACTGAAAATCAAGGAGTTACGACAAAGTAACTCCTTTTTTCATGCCCTCCGTGAAATTCGCGTGAAATTCAGATTTTAAACCTCTTTTTCCTCTATCGAATTGAATTTCACGCTATTACGTGAAATTGCATGAAACACATCAAAAATGTGGCAGTAACAAATCTGTTTGCATTATTTAACGGTAAGCGTCTCCACATTTGCGTAGACTTATTCACAAAAACGCCCCATGACATCTTTTGCCATGGGGCGTTTTCATTCTAATCTTGCTTTTTCCACTTGTCGGGCAGTAGTTCGCGGTATTGTTCAACTGGACTTTTGGACTTCATCCTTGCAACTCTGTCTATGACATCCGTAAAATACTCGAAGGAGTCGATGCCATTAAGCATGCAGGACAATGTCAGCGAGTAGAACATTGTCCCTCTCTTGGCACCATCGTCCGTTATGAAGAACAGTGAGTTGCGCCTTGACTTGGAGACATACCGGTTCTGCATCTCGCAGAGGTTGTTGTCCAGCGAGGTGTCGCCGCGAGTGAAGATGCCTTTCACAGCATTCCACTCGCTGTCCATATAATGTACTGCCGTATAAAGGTCGCTCTTCGGTGGCAGGTCTTTGTCCGGCAGCGCGAGAAGCGTGTCAAGTTTTCCCCTTATGTCCTTGAGTATTGGAGGGGCGTATTCCTGTCTCCACTTGAGGTTGTCTCCTGCAGTCCAGTTCTTGTCGTCCTTATGACTGTGCTCTTTCCTGTAGAGTTTGTTGATCATCCTGACATCTTTCTTGCCTCTGTATTATTTTCCCCGCAGTCAAGGAACTTCCTCTTTATGTGCTGCAGGCAGGATATTCGTTGTATGTTTTTGTAATCATCTGTTTCCAGCTTCTTGTAAGCAGAGTAGCCGTCAGACTGAACGCAGCCGTGGAATCCGGTAAGCTCGTCGAGTATGACCTTCTGCGACCTTGATCCGCAATCGTATATAAAGTAGGAGAGTTTCAACTGTCTGCTTGCAACGAGCCACATGTAGCCTTTTCTTGATCCCCGTGCGGCAGGCATGCCTGCAAGGGAAGAACCGTTGTTGTCCACCGTGTCCTTTCCTGTGCTGCATCCGGTGCCGGAAGCACTGCCGTTTTCTGCTGTTTCAGGCTTCTTCTCAGACAGTATCCTGTAGTATGTCTCGTCTATATTAAGATAATCTGCCTTTAGGACTGTGTCACGTAGTGCCAGATAGAGGCTTTCCAATATGCCGGACGTCTTTCTCAGCAGTCCGTCAGCCGTCCTGCTTATACAGAGGCGCACGGTAGAGTATCGTCTCCATACAACCCTTTTGATAGCGGTACCTCCTGCTTTACAGATATGCGGTGGGGTTACCCTCCGTATCAGTGCCGCCGATAAGCGTGGCGGTGGACAAATTGAAACCGGGAGTGTCGGGTGTAACGTAAACGACTCTCGTATGTGCAGAGTTCTCCGGATGGGTGCTTCGCTTTGCGCCGTTATTTCCACGGGCCTTGACAGCCTCCGCACGCTTTGTCTCCAGTTCCTTCCTCTCTTTGGCGGATGGTTCCGGAGTTGCCTGCTTTTCAGTCTTATTGGATATTATCCTGGACAGCCACTTGTTTATGTTCTCAGCCTTCGCGATGTCATTGTTGCGGGCATCTATGGCTTCATGAAGGGAGGCTATCTCCTTTCTCAAGTCTGCGATAACGGACAGCAGCGCATTAATCTGGCGCTTGTCCTGCTCACGCTCAAGGCGGTACACCTCGTTCTGAGACTTGAGCGAGGCGATTACTTCCTTTAGACTTTCTATGATCTGGGCGTTTGTCATTACATCTACAAAGGTAATAAAATTTTACGTAATAACAAAACTTTCAGACTGATATTTTACAAATATTTTATTGGTAATCAATAGGTTATATCAACCTCTAAACATCAATATACATTCTCTTGCGGTATTTTACAGAATTGGTAGAGATTCCCTGCATTATGAGAGAAAATGTCTTCCATGGCATCTCTGCGCGTCCTGTCGACCCATTTATAGAGGGTGCCTCGAACGTACCTCGTTCAAGGCGTTTATGATACAGGATGAAACCGTCACTATCCCATCTGAGCAGCTTGACACTTTGCCTGTTCTTTGAAAAGAAGACAAATATACCGCCGCCCAGAGGAGCAAGACCCATCTCGTCGCGGACTATCCTTGAGAGTCCGTTGATGCCGTTGCGCATATCCACACACCTGGTGCATAGATAATAATGCATATTTTCATTCAGTCCGAACATATTCCTCCCTCCTTGACGAGCTTAAGGTCAAACTCTGCCAGCGACCCTGCATCGGCTATATCTATACTTAGGGTGACGCCTTTGCCGATGGCAAGAGTGACTTGGCTGAGCAAATGAGAAGAATGACCTTCTTCCATGTTTCCCGTTGCCTCTGATATCT